>PVMS01176566.1_pt1 | contig 16190 bp, 15 predicted proteins | sample 1853461 | NCBI WGS metagenome assembly PVMS01 (sample SAMN08582032, study PRJNA380276) | Marine sediment metagenome, whole genome shotgun sequencing project. | isolation source: ocean sediment barecode stripped | collected 2017 | reverse complement strand
GCGGGCAGCGGCAACGCTATCGGGGTGGAGAACCCGCCGATCCAGGACCAGAACCGCGAGAAGCTTCCCCCATCGCGGCGCTGCGCCATCGCGGTCTGGACGGCCGCTTCCTCATCGATGTCGAGAACGATCGCCGAGGGCTGCATCTGGAAGGTGCTCTCGTTCACGGTGAAGACCGCCGGGGTGGTCCTCAGCTCGTGCTCGTACGCCGCCATGGCGAGGATGGCGTCCTCCTCTGACAGCCCGCTCAGGTCGACCTCGCCCACCGACACGTTCCTCGGGACCTCCCCCTCGGCCACGGATTCGTCGACCAGGAACACGCCGGCCGGAAGGAGGAGCAGCGCGATGGGGGCGATGGCGAATAGGGCGTTTCGTGGCTTCACAGCGTGATTTCCATGACGTGGTTCACCGGTCAGGCTACCGGGAGGGCCTGGTAACGATGAGTGCTCTACTCACCAACGGTGAGGGTGATCGTCGTCCCGGGGAGCTGCTTTCCGCCGGGTGAGGCCGAGATGACGATGCCGACATTCTCCGGGTCGGGCACGTAGTTCACTGCGTAGAGGAACCCGGCGCCGTCCAATGCCGCCGCGGCGGATCCGAGGTCGAGACCGACCACTCCCGGTACCTGGACCGGGCAGTCGACGTCGGCGAACAGGTCGCACGGGTTCTTCTCGATTCTGCGGAACGCCCCCCGATATCGATGGGTGAACGGCTGGCGGATGACGGTACCGTCCGGCATCGTCATCACCCTGGTGACCGTGACGCTGAACCCGCCGGATCCCTTGCTCACCACCTGCTCGGTTCCGGGTTCGACCTTGGGGTTGGCGTCGTAGACCAGCTTCGGGCTGGTGTGGGCGAAGCGCTCGCCCCTCTCGGCGGTGCACACTCGGCCGCCGTTGTTGCCGTAGAACTTGACGGTGATGGTGTTGTCGGTATAGGTGTTCCGGATGATCACCGGGGCCTCGGTGTCGTTGCCGAAGCGCACATCGGGCGCCGGGTAGCCGAGGGTGGCCTCGCGGCCTTCCGGGTAACGGGAGATGTGCAGGCTGTGCGGCGTGTGGTCGAGGTCCTCGTAGCAGCCGAAGAAGATGGCGTTGTAGATGGTGGTGCCGTACTGGCTCACACCGCCGCCGACGTTGGCCGGCTCGTCACAGCACGTGACCTCGCCCTTGATGATCGCCCCGTCTCTCAGGTATCCCCCCTCCTCGGTGCGTTTGCCGACGACATCGTTGATCGAGAACTCCTCGCCGGGCCACACCACGTATCCGTCGATGGTGTCGGCCATCAGCTGAATGTTGTGCACCCGGTTGACCCCGGGCATGTTCGTCGTGAACTCCGACACCAGCTCGAGAGGCCCGAACGCTTCGGCATCCTGTGTGGTGTACTCGGGTGCTCCCCCTTCCATGTACGGCAGCGCCTTGCTCAATCCCGTGGTGGCGGCGGCGAGCAGTGCCGCGGTCGCCGCCGTCGGATCCACGACTCGACCGTTCTGTGAAGCGATGATGGAGACCGTGTTGGCGTCGACGTCGATGTCGAAGTCGGCGTTGGTGGGAGGAATATCGAGCTCTGCCCGGCTGGCGGCGAGATGGCGGGTGACCACCGCTTCGCTGAGCGACACCTCGATCGTTGGATCCGAGTTCCTCACGATGTCGACCCGGATCGCCTCGGCGAGCTGGGTGCGGTCCAGGACGAAGGCAACCCCTCTGGCCACGTCGGTGAGAACTGCCGGGCGCGACAGCATTTGCTCGATGGCGGCAACCGTCGTGTCGATATCGTCGTCGCTGAGCGTGGGATCTGCGGTGGCCAGTGCCAGATCCTTTGAGCTCCTTGCCGGTGAGGCCAGCTGGAAAGCGATCAGCGGGTAAGCCTTGGCTCGATCGATGGCGACCCCGGTTGCCGGGTACTCGAACGTGACCACGCCGTCGACCACGGCGACGGCACCCTCGTATGCGGGGTTCGTGATCGCCTGGCGCTCCCAGTCGACCAGCTGTTGCTCGACAGCCTCGTCGTCAAACGACCAGACGAGATCGAGGGCAATCTGATCGCCGAAGCTCGTCACCCAGGGGATGAACCCTGCGAAGAAGGCGTAGGACCGCTGCACCATGGCGCCGGCGACGGCGGCATCGATGTCTGCCCTCAACGCCACCGTCAGCGGATCGAGGGCGAACTCGGTGCCCTCCACGGCGAATGTCGCAGGCGTGGTCTGCAACTCCTGCTCGTACGCTTCGAGGAGCGCCGCTGCCTCCTCAGATGTCGTGCCACCCACCTCGACTCCGGCCACCGAAACGTTGCGGGCGATCTTTCCCGAGGACACCGCCTGGTCGAGCCCGTAGACGGTCAGCGGCATCACCACGAGCAGGGCGAGCGGGACGGCGGCGATGAGGGCGATGCGGAGGGCGCGGGGCATGATTCCTGGTGGACGGCGTGCCGGAAAGTATAGGAGGAGTCGCGAGAAACGGGTGTTCATCCGATCGCGGCTAAAGCCTTGTCGTGTAAGCATTTTCGGCATACCATCCGGACATGATCTCGCTCCCGCCCATCGAGCCAGGGGAGCCGCTGACCGTTTCAGCCACCCTGTACAAGACGTATCTGGCATGCCCGCAGCAGGCGTTGGGGAGGCTGCGCGGCGAGTATCCCGCCGATTCGCTTGCGGCGTTCAAGGGCTCGCTCGCCCACCGGCTGTTCGCCCGTCACCTCACGGATGGCCCGATCGAGGACGTCACCGCGGCGTCCCGCCAGGAGATCGGCGCCGGCAAGATGAGCATCAAACTGCAAGGTCTCGGCATCGGGAAGCCATCGACGCTGGCCCCGGTGATCGCAGAGGTCGGCGATCTGTACGCACGCTTCAAGCGATTCCCGACCGATGGCTTTCGGGCCGCCGAGGTAGCAATCGAGGTCAAGGTCGGGGGCGATGTCACGCTGGTAGGGGTCGTGGACGCCATATTCGACGACGCCGAGGGGACCCGGATCGTCGATTGGAAGACCGGGGCGTTCATCGACGACAGCGACGGTCAGCTCGACTTCTATTGCCATGCCTGGGCACAGCAACACGGTGAGCTGCCGGCGATCGCAGAGGCAGTTTCCGTCAAGACCGGCGAGCGCTCCATGCGCCGCCCAACCCTCGAGCAGGCTGTCGCCACCGGCACCGCCATCGTCGAGATGGTGAACATGCTGCGCCACGCCTTCGAAGAGGAGAGTGACCTGGAGCGTCGCGGCGGTCCATATTGCCGATGGTGCCCGCTGCTGGAGACCTGCCCAGAGGGGAAGGCGGCAACCGCAGTGGCTCAGGGTGCATAGACCGCTGCTTAACTCGCCAGAATGACTCGAAGACTGCTTGCGTTCCACGCTCACCCCGACGACGAGTCCAGCAAGGGAGCGGGCACCGTTGCGCGTTATCACGATGAAGGGGCTCGTACCGTCCTGATCACCGCCACCGGGGGAGAGGCCGGTGATGTGCTCAATCCGGCGGCGGACTCCCCGGAGGCTCGGGCCGACATCGGCGCGGTGAGGCGCCGTGAGCTGTTGGAGGCCACCGAGATTCTCGGCTACGACGATGTCGTCATGCTCGGTTACCGCGACTCGGGGATGCCGGATACCCCGCCCAACGATCATCGCGACGCCTTTGTCAATGCCGATCTCGAAGCGGTCCTGGAGCGGCTGGTTGCGATTGTGCGCTCAGAGCGGCCCCAGGTGGTGCTTGGGTACGATGACCACGAGTGGTATCCACACCCGGACCACCTCAAGGTTCACGAGCTGTCGCTTCCGCTGTTCGACGCTGCCGCAGACCCCACGCGATTTCCCGATGCCGGTGAGCCGTGGGAAGTCAGCAGACTGTATGCACCCATCAGGACCTTCGGGCGGTTGCAGATGATCCACGAGGCCATGGTGGAGCGGGGGATTGCATCGCCGTACGGAGAGTTCTTGGAAGACCGGGAGCCGAGGGAGGACCCCATCGCAGCCCGGGTGGATGTCGGTGCCTACATCGAGCAGGCGCGTGCGGCGCTTGCGGCGCACCGCACCCAGGTGGCGCCTGACGGGCCATGGTTCGCCGTGCCGGTCGAACTGGTTCGAGAGGTCTACCCCTACGAAGACTTCGAGCTGCTGGCCTCCCGGGTCGTTGAAGACGGAGTGGTGGATGATCTGTTCGCCGGCATCGAGCTGTGAGCATGCGATGAGCGCCAGCGAAGAGCCGGCAAGCAAAGCCACCGGTCAACTCAGATCAGCGACGTGCACCCACCTAGAGCTATGAGCTATCAGCAGGATCCCGCTCAGGGCTCACTACTCACGGCTGATAGCTCGTCGCTCGCGGCTCGGTGTGTTGTAATACATCCCGATGAGTAGCCCTGCCGCCGAACGCCTTTCTGGTCTTCTCGCCCAAATCGACCGCGACCTCGCCGAGCCGGCAGCTGACCCCTTGCAGCGGCTGGTCGGGGCCACTGCATCCTCTCCAAACCTCGTGGTTGCCCTGGTTGGCCCTACCGGGACGGGCAAGTCGTCGCTGTTCAACGTGCTGGCCGGAGCCGACATCGCAGTGGTCGGTGCCTTGCGCCCGACCACCAAGGATGCCGAGGTGTGGCCCATCGGGTCGCGCGGTCTCGTCCTCATCGATACACCTCCGTTCGAGCTGGATCCCGATGGGGTCCGACACGCACTCGACCGCACCGACCTCGCCATCATCGTGGTTACACCTGATCGCTACGCCGATGCCATCGTTCGAAGCCTCAACTCTGAGCTGGAGCGGCGCGGTGTCCCGAGCGTCGTGGCGCTGAATCGGGTTCCGGGCAACCCGGCACTTGCTGCGGCGATCACGGTCGATGTCATTGCATCGCTCGAGGGAGAGTTGACCATCGTTCCGGAGTCGAAGTCGGACGACGTGGACGGATCGATGCTTCGCGACCGTGTTGCCAGTCTCGCCAGATCCGAGATCGTTGCTCGACGGGACCTCGGGGCAGCAGTGTTTGTCGAGGACCAGGTTGAGGTAATCGCCCAGATCGTCGAGGACCGGAACCGACTCATGGAACAGGTCGTCGACTCGGCGGAGCGCTCATTCGCCGACGCTCGAATCGACAGGGCGCGGCTGTCCTCCGCGGCGCGACTGTCCTGGCCCCTCGCCTCCAAGACCCTCCTCGACACCGTGGCGACGACAACCGGCCAGGCGATGGAGGCCGTGATCAAGGATCCCTCGCTCCACCCCCAGTTCGCTGCGGTCGCTCGCCGAGCCGCCGACGATGCCGGCCCTCTGGATGCCGCACCGCTCGACGACTGGAAGGATGCCGTGACCGAGGAGGCGTTGTCCGTGCTGCCTCAACCGCAGTGGCATCCCCTGCAACGCCGCGCCGTCGAGCGTCAGACCTGGCGGCTCGCCGCCGATCTCGCCATGACGCCCGAGCGCAGAACCCGGGTAGCCCTTGGTGATCGGCTTACCGACCTGCGGATGGCGGGAAACCATGCATTGACCATGGCCCTGCGCGACGCTGCGGAGGACCGCATCGACCGCTTCATGGCCGGGCTCGGGGACACCCCCACCGTGTCCGCCGAGGAGCTCAGGGACGCCGCCGCTGCCCTCGTGGTCGAGACCGAGCGTCGCACCAGTCCGGTGCTGATCACCGGTGAAGCCGATGGCTGATCTCTCCGAGCTCGTAGATCTGCTGGACCTTGCGGTTGCCAACGCATCCGGCGTTTCGCCTCCTGCCGATCGTGAGGCGGCAGCGACGATCGCCCTCAGCCAGCGACGGCGTCGTGACTATCTCGGTGCGGCCATCGTGGTGGCGATCGCCGGGGGCACAGGATCGGGAAAGTCGAGCCTCCTCAACGCACTCGCTGAAGAAGAGATCGCATCGACCAGTGCGATCCGGCCCCATACCGACGAGCCGATGGCATGGGCGCCCGCCGGCGACGAGACGATGCGGGCGCTGATCGGCTCCATGGGCATCACCAAGGTCGCCGACAACGAGTCGCTCTCGTCGATCGCGCTCATCGATCTACCCGATATCGACAGCGTTGTCGACGATCACAGGGCAACGGTCGAGAAGCTGCTTCCCCACGTCGACGCCATCATCTGGGTGTTCGATCCGGTGAAGTACAACGATCCCATCCTGCATGATGAGTTTCTTGCACCCCTCGTTGCCTATGAGCGTCAGTTCCTCTTCGTCCTCAACAAGGCGGACTTGTTGAAGAAGGCCGATGTGCGGGAAGTGAATGCGCTCGAACTGGTGAGCGAGGACCTCATCAGAACTCTGAGCGATGACGGATTCGAACACCCGCAGCCCTTTATCGTCGCTGCGGCACCCGTGGAGGGGAGCCCGATCGGCGTCGATGAGGTGCGCGACGCTCTCGATGAGCGCCTGGCATCGAAACACGCGGCTGCGGCGAAGATTGTCGAGGACATCGCGGTGGCGGCCGGGTTGCTTGGTGAAGAGGCGGGACTGTATGTCGGTGCAGGATCCGGACACGCCCAGCGCATTGCTCGCTCAGCCCACAACGAGTCGTGGTTGGAGGCGACCCTCGATGACCTGGCCCTGGGCGGTCCGACGACCGAGCGTATTCTGGTGGACCCGAGCGACCGGCCTGCGGTGGCCGCGGCGCTGACCGATCGGGCCAGGCTGGCGGCGATTCTCGCCGAGATCGCGGTGGCTGGCGCCGAGCTTTCCGCGCAGCTGGAGGGAGATTGAGCGTGATTTCGTCGGCGTTTGCCCAGCTCTTCGACAGCACCGATTGGGATGAGAAGGCGCTGCTCTCCGTCGGTGTGATCGTCGGCGCCATCGTCATCTGGTTTGTCATCGATTGGCTGCTCAAGCGCTGGGTCAACCGCAAGGCAGGCAAGATCGAGGAGGGTGACCTGGCAGGGCAGGCGAGCGCGCAACGCTTGCACACGCTTGCGGTCACCATTGAGAAGCTCGTCGCCTTCATCGTGGTGGCCGGCGTCATCGTCTACATCATGCTGATCTGGGGGATCCCCATCGGGCCGTTGGTTGCCATCGGTGGTGCCATCGGCCTCGCCGTTGGCTTTGGCGCCCAGGACGCGGTCAAGGATCTCATTGCCGGGTTCTTCGTGCTCGTCGAGGACCAGTACGCCATCGGCGATGATGTTCGGATCGCAGACGTCAGCGGCACGGTCGAGGAGATACGCATCCGCACCACCGTGCTGCGCGCTCTCGACGGCAGCGTGCATCACGTTCCAAACGGGGTGGTGCGGGTGGCCACCAACATGACGCCGGACATCGGCAAGGTGGTCATCGATGTTGGTGTGAGCTACGACGCCGACGTCGACTCGGCGATTGCCGCCATCGGCGATGAGGCGGATCGGTTCCGTGCCGATCCCGAATGGCAGAGTTCCCACGCCGGAGATCCCAAGGTGCTCGGCGTCGATGAGCTGGGTGACTCGTCGGTGGTGATCCGCATGACGTTCACGACCGATCCCGGGCGGCGATCGGCGGTCAAGCGAGAGTTCCTGCGGCGGGTGAAATACCGCCTCGATGAGGAAGGAATCGAGATCGCCTACCCGCATCTGCAGATCGTGCAGGGCGGCGATCAGTCCTGATCCATCCTCAGGGCGAGCAGCGAGTCCGGCGCTTCCGTGACCACCACGCGGCTTGCCACCCCGAGGAATTCGCCATCTGCCTGCAGCGGTGTGGCGGGGTCGGCATCGATCGCCAGCTCGCCAAAGCCTTCCCAGACGGCGGCGCCGAGCCGCTGGGGGAGTGGCCTTCGCGTCGCAGCCCGAACAAAGATCTCGGCGGCGCGCAGCACCTGGAGTGAGTCGACAACGATCGTGGCCAATCCGTCAACCGGCCCGTCGGTGATTCGGAGCGGCATCGGCCCGAAATAGGTATACGGAAAATGAACCTGCACCAGGACCGCCACCCCGGTTGCCCGATCTCCATCGATGGCCGCCTCCAGGTTGGCGGGACGGCTTCTCCACTCTGTCAGCAATTTCGCCAGGGCGGACTGTGCATAGTGCGCTCCCCCGAGCCAGATCTTCGATTGGGGCCTTTCCTCGGCACGGGCAACGACGTCGGCGTCGTACCCGGCGCCGAAGGCGAAGGTGGCGAATTCGGACAGCGGTCCGCGGCGGGTCTCGGCCTCGATGCTTGCCATCCTGGTCGGGAGTGCGGGGAGCGACGCCATCGCGTGTGCTGCCCGCTTCGGATCTCGGGGGAGCTTGAAGATCCGTGCCAGAACATTCGTGGTGCCGGCCGGGATGATGCCCAGGGCCGCTGCGGTGTAGGCGAGGCCGTTGGCGGCATGGTGAGCCACACCGTCTCCGCCCATGGCGGCTACAACGTGATACCCCTCGCCGGCGGCTTCGGAAGCTCTGCGCCGGGTCGCCGCTGCTCCGTGGGGCCACTCGGCGTCGACGGCAAAATCGGCTTCGAGGATGCGGACGACCTCACGAAACAGGGCGCCGGTGAAACCCGACGCCGAAGGATTTGCCAGGAGGAGCAAGCGACGCACCGAGAAACAGTAGCTAGGCAGTGAAGAAGTAGCGCAGTACCCAAGTAGCGCAGTAAAGAAGTAGCGCAGGCAGAGGCTGAGCTACTGGGCAACTGAGCAACTGATCTACCCTCAGCACCATGTACCGCGACCGGATCGATGCCGGCGAGAAGCTGGCTGCGGCACTGACCGGGATCGTCAGGGAGGACGATCGACCGCTGATCCTCGGGATCCCGCGCGGAGGCGTGCCCGTGGCCGCAGTCGTGGCAGATGAGCTCGGAGGTGACCTCGACGTTCTGGTTGCCCACAAGCTCGGTGCCCCCGGCAATCCGGAGTTCGCCATCGGTGCGGTAGCCGAGGACGGGTCGACCTTCGTCGATGATCGCGTCATCGCCTTCCACGGCATCTCGCCCGACTACGTGCGCCGGGAGACCGAGAGCCAGCTCGCCGAGGTGCAGCGCAGGGCGCGGCTGCTGCGCAGCGATCGTCCGCCGCTGCCGGTGGCGGGAAGGGTATGCGTCGTGGTGGACGATGGGGTGGCGACGGGGGCAACACTCGAGGCGTCGCTCAGACTGGTCGAGAAGCTGGGAGCGTCCCGGGTCATCGCCGCAGTTCCGGTGGGACCATCAGACACGATTGGGCGTCTCGGGGGAGCGGCTGATGTGGTGGTGTGCCCGCTCCAGCCGCGCCACTTCGTGGCGGTCGGCGGCTGGTACGAGCACTTCGATCAGGTCCCCGACAAAGACGTAGTGAGGCTCCTCGATTTGTAATGCGTATTCCGTACAACGTATTACGTATCACGACCTTCGAACTACGGGCGAAGGCCGAAGGCCCTACTTCTGAGCTGCGGCCAGCGCCAGGAGCTCTTGGACCGACTGGCGAAGCTCTTCGGGTCGGAACGGCTTGGTCATGAACGAGTCGGCGCCCTTCGCCGCAGCGCGGTCTGCCATCTCAGGTTGGGCATGCGCCGTGAGCACGAGCACTCGCACACCCTTGGTCGCGTCGTCGGCGCGGAGTCGGGCGAGCACTTCCCATCCATCCATTCCGGGCAGGCCGATATCGAGCACGATCGCCTGAGGCAGTTCTTTGGTGACCGCCTCGAGACCGAGCAGCCCATCCTCCACCGAGCGAACGGCGACACCGAGCGGGCGCAGGCAGACCTCGATCAAGCGGCGTACGCTCGCCGAGTCCTCGATGACAAGCACTGAGGGTTCCATTCCGGCCATATCGGCCCTCTCCCCTGGGTGCTTGAGGTCGATGTGGTCCGGCCCACAGCGTAATCTGGGTGGCTCGTGTTTCCAGGGAGGTCCAATGCTGGAGTCATACCAAGCAACCCCGTACTCGGATTTCGCTGAACCCGAGCCGCAAGCCAGTTATGAGAAGGCTCTGGCGGCTGTGCAGGGCCGCCTCGGCCTCCACGCTCCGCTGCTGATCGGCGACGAGCGGGTTACGACCAAGGGCAGCATCGAGAGTGTGGACCCTTCACAACCGGACCGTGTGATTGGCACGGCCTCGTCCGCCTCACCCCAGCACGCAGTCGCCGCTCTCGGCGCGGCGTGGCAGGCCTTTCCCTCCTGGGCAGCACGAAGCGCGGCCGAGCGAGCAGAGATCGTGCATCGGGTGGGTGATCTGATGGAGTCCAAGATCCACGAGTTCTCCGCGTGGCAGACATACGAGGCGGGGAAGAACTGGGCCGAGGCCGAGGCCGACGTCGCAGAAGCGATCGACTTCTGCCGCTACTACGCCCACCAGGCGCTGCAGATGGCCGAGCCGGTGCCGGTCCACCAATACCCAGGCGAGACCAATGAGTCATGGCTGCAGCCCCTCGGCGCCGGCGTGGTTATCCCGCCATGGAACTTTCCGCTCGCAATCCTGGTCGGGATGAGCATCGGCCCGGTTGCGGCGGGAAACACCGTCGTGCTCAAGCCGGCATCGAACACCCCGCTGGTTGGATGGGGATTCATGGAGGTGCTGGCCGAGGCCGGCATGCCACCGGGGGTCGTCAACTTCCTTCCCGGCCCCGGCTCCGAGGTCGGAGACACCCTCGTCGACCACCCGACTACTCGATTTATCAACTTCACCGGATCCAAGGAGGTCGGTCTCAGGATCGCCGAGCGATCAGCCGTCGTCGGTGAGGGCCAGCGGTGGCTGAAGCGGTCGTATATGGAGATGGGCGGCAAGGACGCGTTGATCGTCGATGAAACCGCCGACCTCGACGCTGCTGCCGATGACGTGGTGCGATCCGCCTACGGTTTCCAGGGTCAGAAGTGCTCGGCGTGCTCGAGGCTGATCGCCGTCGACGCCATCCATGACGAGCTGGTCGACAAGGTCGTCGAGCGGGCCGCCGCATTGTCGATCGGGCCCCCGGAGCAGAACTATCCGGTCGGCCCGGTGATCTCTGCTGCCCAGCGCCGATCGATCCTCGCCGAGATCGATCGCGGAAAGGATGAGGGCACCCTGGTCATGGGTGGCAGCCCGGTCGACCGCGACGGTGGCTACTACATCGAGCCCACGGTGTTCGTCGATATCGATCGGGGCTCGCGACTCGCCCAGCACGAGATATTCGGACCGGTGCTGTCGGTGATTCGCGCTGCCGACTTCGACGATGCCATCGACGTGGCAAACGGCACCGAGTACGGGCTCACCGGGGGGCTTCACAGCTCGGATAACGACCGCATCGACCGGGCAAAGCGCGACTTCCACGTCGGCAACCTCTACATCAACAGGAAGATCACGGGAGCGCTGGTCGGGATCCAGCCGTTCGGTGGCTTCAACATGTCCGGTTCAAACGCCAAGGCGGGTGGCCCAGACTATCTGAGACTGTTCATGGAGATGAAGACCACGGCAACCCGACACTGACAGAATTGACAACTCCTGTCTCACTGGTCACTGGTCCCACCTATCTCCACCACCCGCCGATCCACCACGTTGCCGAGCTCGTCCTGCATGATCACCGTGTTGCCACCCGCAGACCACATGTCCTCGTCGGTGCACCACGAGAGGCCGGCGGCGTCGCTGTCGCAGGTCATGGCGACGCTGAGCACGTCACCCGCGGCGAGAACGGTCCCGCTTGGGAAGGTGAAGCTCGATGCGTTTGCGGCATCACGCATCCCCCAGCCTCCAACCGCGACTTCGGTGTAGGACTCGTTCACGACGTCGACCGACGCCGGAGTCGACGCCGTTGCCGGGGCATTGACCGCGGCGATGCGCAGCTGAGGGCGATCAGGGGCGACTCCGGCGGGTGGGTGCCCGCACACGAAGGTGCCCCACATGCCTCTTCCCGAGGCGAAGGCCCGATCGTTGACCCTGAGGAAATCACCGGCGAGCTCATGGCCGTGGAGGGCAGCGGCGGCGCCGCGGTCGACGAGTTCGACGTTGACGAGCACCGGGACGTCCCCATCGAGGATCAGGTAGCGGACGGGCTCACCTGCCGCATCGGTGGCGTCACCGACCATGGCGACGCTGCGCCCCGCGGTGACCTCGGCAAGGGCCAGGCTCGCCGCGGGGGCGTAGCACTCATCGCCCTGCGGGGCGCGGATACCGGCGAGATGAACGGTCTTCGACTCATCAGCGATCATCACCTGCACCGTGTCGCCATCGACGACGCCTGAGACGATGCCGTGCTCGGTGTTGTCGGGAACACTGATACCGGTCGAGGACGTCGACTGCCCTTCCTCAGTCGTGGAGGTCTCCGTCGTCGTGCTGCACGCGGCGGCGATCACGGCGACGACTGCAACTGCGGCGAGCCCCCTCATGACGGTCACGGTAACTGGGGTCGGGGCTAGTCACGGTTTCTTTGCTCCTCCCCCAGGGGAGAGTCCCTCCTCGCTACGCTCGGCACCTCCCCCTGAAGGGGAGGAGAGGAGTCCTCATGAACCGCTTCGACCTGTCGGAGACTGTGGCGCTGGTCACCGGCGGGAACGGCGGTATCGGGCTGGGCATGGCACAGGGTCTTGCGGCTGCGGGCGCCGATGTCTGTATCTGGGGCAGGAACGCCGACAAGAACGCGGCGGCCGCCGACATCCTCGGCAGCCACGGCAACGGCGTGGACTCGATCGTCACCGACGTGTCGGACGAAGATGCGGTCGAGGACGCCTTTGCCGCAACGATCGAGCGCTTCGGAAAGGTCGATGCCTGTTTTGCCAATGCAGGGGTCGGCTCGTGGGGCAGCCGGTTCGCCGACGTGAGCTTCGACGAGTTGCGGGCAATCACCGGGGTCAACCTCGACGGCGTGTTTCTCACCTTCCGGGCCGCCATCCGTCATCTCATGGAGCGAGGCGAAGCCGGGTCCCTGGTAGCGACGAGCAGCCTCGCCTCCGTGCTTGGCATGCCAAGGGGCGCGTTGTACTCAGCCTCCAAGGCAGCCGTGTCCGCGATGGTTCGATCGATTGCGGTCGAATACGGCCGATTTGGCATCAGAGCGAACGCCATCCTTCCCGGCTGGATCGAGACCGACATGACCGCAGGGCTCCTGACCGATGAGCGTTTCCAGCAGAGCCAGCTCGGCCGAACCGCATTGCGCCGGTGGGGGAAGCCGGATGATTTTGCAGGCATCGCCGTCTACCTCGCCTCCGACGCCTCACGCTTCCACACCGGGGACACCATCGTCATCGACGGCGGCTATCTCGTCGATTGAATTTCGCCCCGTGTAGCGTGGCTCCATGGATTTTGGCGTCGTGCTCCAGAACAACCCGCCGGCATCGCGGGTCATCGAGCTGACAAAACGGGCAGAAGACCTCGACTTCACCCATGCCTGGACGTGGGACTCCCACATGTTGTGGCAGGAGCCATTCGTGGTCTACTCGAGGATGCTCGACGAGACCGAAAACATCATCGTTGGCCCGATGGTGACCAACCCGGGTACCCGCGACTGGACCGTGCTCGCATCGCTGTTCGCCACCCTCAACGACATGTATGGGCCGCGGACCATCGTGGGCATGGGCAGAGGTGACTCGGCGCTCCGCTACATCGGGCGCAAGCCGAGAACCCTGGAGGCGATGGTGGAGTCCATGGAGGTGATCAAGGGGTTGGTTGCCGGAGAAACGGTGGAGTACAACGGCCAGGAGTTGAGGTTCCCGTGGATCGAAGATGGCTGGGACCTGCCGATCTGGGTTGCCGGTTATGGGCCAAAGGCGCTGGCGACCACGGGCCGTCACGCCGACGGGTTCATCCTCCAGCTCGCCGACCCGCAGATCCTGGAGTGGACGGTGGCCGCAGTCAGGGCCGCGGCGGTAGAAGCCGGTCGAGACCCTGACGAGATCAAGATCTGCGTGGCGGCGCCTGCCTACGTCGGCGAGGACGTGGCCCACCAGCGCGACCAACTGAGGTGGTTTGGCGGCATGGTCGGCAACCACGTCGCCGACCTGGTCAATCGATACGGCGAGGACTCTGCCCAGGTTCCCCAGGCGCTCACCGACTACATCAAGGAACGAGAGTCGTACGACTACGAGGGACACGGCAGGGCAGAGAACGTGTCGGTGGACTTCGTTCCCGATGACATCATCGACCGCTTCTGCGTGCTGGGACCCGTGGAAGCCCACCTCGAGAAGCTGCGGCTGCTCGAGGACATGGGTGTCGATCAGTTCGCCATCTACCTCATGCACGACGACATGGAGGGCACCCTCCAGGCCTACGGCGAAGAGATCATCCCGGCCTTGAAGAAGTAGCGCAGTAGCCAAGTAGCGCAGGCAGAGTCTGAGCTACTTCCCAATCAGGTTCCGCTGCAGCTTGCGCATCCCACCGAGCCAGCGTTCGTAGTCGGTGGCCTTGGCGGCGAAGTAATCGGCGACCTCCGGGTGGGGGAGGATCAGGAATCGTTCTTCGGCGAGCCCGTCCACCACGGCATCGGCGACTGCTTCGGTCGAGATGCTGCCTTCGACGGCAAACTCGTGGAATCCGTCTGAGATCGTGGTGAGGTCGTCGAGCATCGCGGTGTCGACGAACTGGGGGGCGAGGCACGACACGCCGATCCCGTCGTCTCCGTAGGTGATCGACAGCCATTCGGCAAGGGCGATCACGGCGTGCTTGGTCACGCTGTAGGGGGCGGCACCGAGGTTGGTGAGCAGCCCGGCGGCGCTTGCCGTGTGCAGCAGATACCCCGAACCGCGCTCGAGCATCGATGGGAGCACGGCTCGCGTGCCGTAGACGTGGGACATCACGTTGACCGCCCACGCCCGCTCCCAGTCCTCGTTCGGGGCGTCGACGCTGCCGCCGGTCGGGACGCCTGCGTTCAGGCACAAAAGATCGATCGGCCCATACGCATCCTCGGCAGCGGCGACCATGGTGATGTTGTCTGCCTCCGAGGAGACGTCCACCCTCACGGCAAGCCCGCCGACGTCGTCGGCAACGGCTTCGGCCGAAGCGAGGTCGATGTCGGCTACCACGATGCCGGCGGCACCCTCCGTGCCATAACGCCGGCACATGGCAGCGCCGATGCCGCTCCCACCTCCGGTGACTACGACGACGCTCTTGGCTAGCTCCATCCCGGGCAATCTACTCTGGACCCGACACCCGCGGGAGGGCGCATGATCACGATCCCCGCCGGCGAGCTCGTCGACCACATTGGTGAGGAGACGGGTGTGTCGGACTGGCTCGAGATCGACCAGGACCGCATCGACGCCTTTGCCGAGGTGACCCTGGACGATCAATTCATCCACACCGACCCGGAGGCAGCCGCGCAGACCCCGCTCGGCTCAACCGTCGCCCATGGCTTTCTGACGCTGTCGCTGGTGTCGAGGTTGGCGGCCGAAGGGATGGTGATGCCGGAAGGCACGGCGATGATGTTGAACTATGGGGTCGACCGGGTGCGATTCCTGGAGCCGGTGAAGGTCGACAGCAGGATCCGGGGCAAGACTCGCCTCGCCGACGTCCGGGAGAAGGGCCCCGGCCGCTGGCTTGCCACCAATGAGATCACGGTCGAGATCGAAGGGGTCGACAAGCCGGCCATGGTCGCCGAGGTGTTGACGCTGTTCATCACCGAATAGTCGGTAAGTCAGGGACGCCGGCCGGTGAGCGATCAAGGGGCTGCCACGATGCGGTGCAGCTCGCCCCCCTGGGTGGCGAGCAGTATCTCTCCTGCGGCATCGACGCCAAAGGTGGTGATCTGGCCTGGCTGGCCGAGATCCGCTTCCCAATCGTATTCGGCGATTACGTTCTGGCCGTCGAAGAGGAGCGAGCGCACCCACCCGACGCAATAGTCCCCGTAGAAGTACTGTCCGTGTAGCTCGGGTATCTCATCTCCCCGATACACGGGACCACCGACAATGGCGCACAGCCTCTGGTGCGGCAGGGCGAGGGCCGGGTCGACCAGACCCTCGGTGTTGCACGAATTCGCCTCGAAGCAGCGGTCTCCCTCCCGGATCGACCAGCCGAAGTTGGAGCCTGCATCCGCCGTGGAGACCACGTTGATCTCCTCGCGCTCGTACTGACCGACGTCGGCGATGTAGATGAACCCGGCGTCGAAGGCGAACCGCCACGGGTTGCGTAGACCGTAGGCCCAGAGCTCGGGCGCGATGTCTTCGACGCCAACGAAGGGGTTATCCGGTGGCACGGCGTACGGAGCTCGTGCGTCGACGTCGAGCCTCACGATCGAGCCGAGGAGGCTGGCCTGGTTCTGGCCGTTGCCCTGTGGATCGCCGATGCCGCCTCCGTCCCCGAGGCCGATCCAGAGGTAGTTGTCGGGCCCGAAGACCATCCCTCCGCCCTGGTGGTAGGGGTGCGGCTGGGCGGCGGGGATGGTGGGTGTTGGCGAGGCGGTG
>PVMS01109247.1_pt1 | contig 16191 bp, 15 predicted proteins | sample 1853461 | NCBI WGS metagenome assembly PVMS01 (sample SAMN08582032, study PRJNA380276) | Marine sediment metagenome, whole genome shotgun sequencing project. | isolation source: ocean sediment barecode stripped | collected 2017 | reverse complement strand
TTTGCCTCTGAAACGTTCGGCAGCCTGTGGAAATTTATCGACACACAGTCGCAGCGGACCTTATAATTCGCTGCAACTGTGTGTCGATAAATTTCCAATAAACATGCTTGCCACGGCCGTACCGGTCCTCAAGGTGCTGGATTCTTCACCCTATGACCGGGTGATGCGCAAGTTTCACAACTACATGAAAGATACGCCTTCTTTTCAGCAGGAAACTCAGGGTCATGCAGAGTTTCGCTTCCCGCCGTTTTCTGCCTGGATGGTGTTTACCGATATGGTAAGCCATGCCTGCCTGTCTGGTCAGCATGCCTTCGTCCACACCAGTATTGTGCCCTTGAATAACTGCCGGCTGCCCGAAATGGCGCCGCTTAATATTCTGCGCCAGGCGGCTATCAGCAGCCAGGCACCTGGCGGCGCCCCTAACTGAAATTCACCAGCTCAACTCTCGAAATTCTCGACTGCCATATCGAGGCGCTCAATAACTTCATCGATCTCGATTAAATCCATCACCCCGGCATCTTCGATGCGGGTACCCCAACGTAACTGCTGCGGGTTTTTGCCTCTGAAACGTTCGGCAGCCTGTGGAAATTTATCGACACACAGTTGCAGCGAATTATAAGGCCCGCTGCGTTTTGACCAGGTGGACGCATGCAAACCGATCACGGAAGTGCCCACCGCATTGGCCAGATGGGCAGGCCCGGCGTCGGGACTCAGGACCACATCCACGCGTTTGAGCAGGGCGGTCAGTTGCGGCAAGGTATCCCTGCCAATCAGGTTAATAGCCTGCTGTTGCATGGCGTGCTCGATCGCCTCACCAGAATTGCGCTCCAGCTCCGACGGCCCTCCGGACAACACCACTGCCATGTCATGATGCGTCACCGCGTAATCGGCCACGGCGGCATAGCGCGGCGCACTCCAGTTGCGCCGTGGATGACTGGAACAGGGGGAAATCAATAGAATTCGTTTGCCCGGGGGTAACACCGAATTCGCGAAAGCCGCGGCTTCGCTATCAATCGGGAAGTTCCATACCGGTTCCTGCACATCCAGACCCATGGTTCGGGCAAATGACAAATGCCCCTGAACCTGATGCTCGAACCTCGTCTCCGCTATCGTGTGAGTCATGAAGCAGCGATGGAAATCTCGCGCCCGGTATCTGTCCCAACCCAGTTTGATACGGGCCCTGACACAGGCTCCGGTGAAATTTGCCCGCGCTGAAGTCTGCATCTGCAGCATGACGTCGAATTTCTCACCGGCGAACTGCCGCCGCAGCTTTAGATAACCCGGCCAGCCCGCGTTCTTGTCGACAACGACGAAGCGCACGCCATCCAGCCCCGCCAACAACTTATGTTCCAGCGTCGCACAAATCCAGGTTACCCGGGTTTGCGGCCAGTGTTGCTGAATCGCGCGCAGCACCGGCATTGCGTGAGTAACGTCACCCAGGGCCGAGAGCCGGACAATACAGATACTTTCAGGGGGAGCAGCTAGCGGTAACATCAAATAATCGGATTGAACAGGATCGAAAGTCTAGTGTTTGAGCGGTAAATCAAACAGGCTGCCAAACCGGCCCAGGCGATCGTCGACGCCCGCCAGCCGTAACGCGTGCCAGGCCATTGCGTGATTCGACGAAGTTAACGGAATACCGAGGCTTTGTTCGAGTGCGGCGCAGGCCTGCATCAATCGCACCGAGGTGCAGGAAACAAATATCGCCTCAACTTCTCCATGCCTGAGAAGCTCGCGTACGCCCTGCTCGATCGATTGCGGCGTGATGCGGGCGACCACGGTGTCATGGTCGATATTGAAGGAACCAAATACCGGCACCTGGTAGCCGCGGGCGGCGATGTAGTCGGCGACGATCTGGTTGACGTCGGCCGCATACGGGGTCAATACACCGATTCGTTTTGCATTGAAGGCGTCGAAGGCCGCAAACGCCGCGGTAATCGGGGTAGTACACCTGGCGTCGGGTCTGGCTTGCTGGATATTGGCGAAAACCTGTTGCTCACCGATCGCCATCGACGCCGAAGTGCAGCCAAAGGCGATTACATCCACCGGGGTATCCGGGGTGATTATCCGTGCGCATTCGACAATACGCGGTTCCATCGCGCGCAGGGTTTGCGGGGTAATCATGTTTTCGTTATGAATCCGGCTCTGGTAAAGCGCGACACCGTCAAGCCCGGCGAAAACCTGGCGCCATTCATGCTCGATGGTGTAGTCGGTCGCCAGAACGATCAGCCCGATCGAGGCACGACTCGCGATACCAGCGTCGAGATCATAGGGCAAATTCTCGATCAGGCGTATATCTTCGATTGCTTTGCTGGCTGACTGGCTCATAACTCATCATTATTCGGGGTTGCTACAGCGCGTACTTTACCATGAATAAAAACCAGATTGTCGGTCGCGCGATGCTTGTGGGGCAGGCTCCGGCAGGTATGTAGAAAATGCAACGGTCCGGCGTTGCGGACCATTTTTCTGCCGCTATGACAGAAATTTGCCGATTATCCAGGGGTTCCCCAGGATCATTCTTAGCGCCAGTTTGCCGACTTCACCCAGTAACTGGCTAATTCAGGAATTTCAACGGCCGGTTTTGGATGGGAGAATAAAAAGCCCTGTATAAGACTGCAGCCCTCCCCACTCAGGAAATCAAGCTGATCGTCGGTTTCAACACCCTCAGCCAGAACATCTATTCTCATGCTTTTTGCCAACGCGATTATCGATTTCACGATTGATACGTCATCTTCATCGAGAGGAATATCTCGAATAAATTCCTTATCGATTTTAAGCGTATCGACCGGCAGTTTTTTCAGGTAAGCCAAAGACGAGTATCCTGTTCCAAAATCATCTACCGATATTTTTATGCCCAACGCACTGATACGATCGAGTATTTCAATCGTTCTCTCGGGATTTTTCATGAGCTGGCCTTCGGTGATTTCAAATCCTAGCGACTCGCCATCACAATCATTTTGCTGCATCTGTTCCATCAGAAATTCGAGGAAATCCGGCTGGTCAATTTGCTGCATAGTCAAATTCAGGGAAAGACGACCCAACTCGATTCCTGCATCATTCCATGCCTTCATTTGTTGCATACCCTGACTCATCGCCCATCGATCCAGGGAAATAATCAAACCGGACTCTTCAGCGGCATGTAAAAATTCATCGGGACAAATCAAACCTCGCTCTGGATGATGCCAGCGAATCAATGCCTCCAGACCAATCAGCTGTTTACGCTGAATATCATACTGCGGCTGGTAATACACTTCGAATTCGCCCTGATCAAGCGCACGATTCAGATTGGTAATCATGTGCACTTTTTCCAACGCTCTTTCGGTCATGTCCTCAGTATAAAATTCAAATCCATTACGGCCTTTTTCCTTCGCTCGATACATTGCCGCATCGGCATTGCGTAGCAGAATTTCGGGGTTTTCCCCATCGTTTGGAAAAACACTTATGCCGATACTGGTGGTGACAAAAAGCTCACCGCCCTCTATAACCAACGGTTGCCGCAAGGTATCGAATAGTTTTGTAGTGATCTCATTGATTTCTTCTTCCTTGTCAAACTCGCTCAGCAGAATTGTGAATTCGTCACCACCCAGGCGCGCGATCGTATCCATATCTCGCAGGGTATTTTTCAGCATCTCGGATACTGAAACCAGTACCGTATCACCAACCGAGTGACCAAAAGAGTCATTGATTTGCTTGAAGTTATCCAGATCCAGGAAAAGCACCGCGAGCAATGACTTATTGCGTTTTGCATGTCTTATCGCCTGATCGATACGATCCAGTAGCAAGGCCCGGTTTGGAAGACCCGTTAGTGAGTCGTGATAGGCCTGATGTTCGAGGTCTTTTTCTATCACCCTGCGCTTTTCTACCTCCAGCGACAGGGAGATGTCGCTGGCGATCAGCGCGGAAAAATCCTGTTCGTTTACGCTCCATTTCCTCGGCTCGCCGATATGCTCATGACAGATCACGCCAATGATATCCTGGTCATAGAATATCGGCGCGCCAAGTACGGAATATATATCGTTATCCAGCAGGTATGTCGCGGCCAGTTCACTGGTTACAGGATCATTTCTAGCGTCACTAATAACAATTCGCCTGCCGCTTTCCATGGCGGAAAAATAACGCGGGAAATCAGCCCTTGAGAGTATACCGTCACTTGAATACCCCTCGCCGCTAATATACATGATCCGACATTCAATACTCGTTCTTGCCTCGTTATACAGCCAGATACCGACACGCTTGACATCCAGAGTGTTGGCCGATATTTCTGTCGCTTTTTTGAATACGTCCCCGATATTTTCATGACTCGCTTCGGACCAGGCTATCATTGCATTCTGATAACGCTCGAGTTGAGCTGTACGTTTTCTCTCTCGCTTTCTTTTATCTTCTCTTTTCCTGCTTCGTGAAATAAATACAAAGCTGACGATTGTTATCGATGTGACAATCAACAAAGTCGATATCACCAGTATCAGGATCCGATTTATTTCATAGAAGGTGGGGGGGGATATTGTGAAATATGGCTTTTTCGTTAACTTCGTCCGGCAACGAAATCCCCAGCCTGATTAATGCTGACTGATCAAACAGGTAGGTGTTAGGACTGTCGATAATATTATCGATTTGATGAATGCCATCATCCATCTGCAGGCCCAGGGTGAGCCCGGCGGCTTTCTTCCCCTGCAGTTCTCCGCTGGTTACATAACCGCCGATAACGCCATCAAAAAAATATGAATCTTCCATGGTAAAAATAGTGAACTTGTCAATAGCGACGATTTCGGAAACCACCGTTTCCGGATTGAGCAACAAACCGGTATGCCCCTTGATTTCACCTATGCTGGTAAGGAAAAGGTATTTCTTGCTGCTGCTCGATAACTCTTCTATCAGTTTCTCCATGTTGTTCTGGACAATGAATTCAACCCTGATATCGGGATATCTCTCCAGTTGTTGCCTGATTTCGGTTTCGATAACCCGGTAAGTACTCGAGCCATCACCCAGAACAATAATTTCTGCGTCTTTTTTATCGAGGCCATGGATCAAATCGAGACTCCTTAAAATCTCCTTTCTCTCAAAAACACCGCGAATAGCTAGAGATTCGATTTCGTCGATAATACTGTAGTCATTCACACCCGAAAAAATGACGGGGGCATCCGGGTACAGTTTCAGCAAATAATTCCTGGCAAAAAGATAACCGTTGTCATCGGTCACATAGATTATGTTCGGCTTATATCCGGTGTACTTTACCTGGATATAACGCCTGAACTGGCGTGCATAATCATCGTTATAGGCACGTCGCTTGGTATCGAGGTACTCGGTGCTGATATTGACGGGTATGCGGGAATTTTTGGTCAGTTCTTCGACAAAGCCCTGGTGTTGTGATTTTGTCCAGGGATACTCCTGGCTGTAGGCGTGAATCGCCAGGACTCGAAAACTCTCATGCGCCTGAACGCCCGGGCCAAAGTAACCCAGTGCAAATACCAGCAGGCATAAAACAGGAGATATCTTCATATGGCGGAAGCTATGGTTAGCAAATTTCCTTGTATTCTAACGTCACTGGAGGCCCCAATAGTGTCATTTGCCAAACTTCAGGCAACCAAACACAACTCGATATTGTTGTTCGTCTGGAGTTGTCTTTTCGCAAACTTATTGATTGCTGCTAAAGACATGAAAAAGAACAAAGAGCATAAGTATAGCCACATGTATAAATAGATTAAGTAAAAAATTGGTTATTCACGGAAATTCCGTAAAGCACTAGCCCGAACAATTCATGAATTGTTCGGGCTAGATTCAAGCATATATTGGTTTACATGACTTCGTACTATAATTCTTCTGCTTTTCCAGGCATCCAGTTACAGATGGGGAACTTGTTGCCCAAACTGTGTAGTGGTGGAATGATTGCGCAAGCTATTTGTTTAACAAAAACCGGATTCAGTAGAATTAACAGCAACCCACGTCGATCATGGCAGACCCGATAAATCCCTACCAGATTCTTGGCATCGCCGAAAACGCAAGCCTGGAGGAAATAAAGAAAGCTTACCGCAGGGAAGCCATGAAGTGGCATCCCGATAGAAGCGGCAACTCGGCTGAAGCGAAGGAACGATTTCATCAGGCGGCAGAAGCATATAAATTCTTATCTGAGAATTACTCCAGTGGTGGAAATGGTGGTTCCACTAAAAATTCTTCCGGGGAGTCCCGCTACAGGAGTTCAGATTCCGCGCAATCCGGGAGCCACTCCAATTCCCACTACTCCAGAGACCAGGCGGAGGGCGAATTCGCCGATACGGTATTCTGGGAAGTCATGCTGGATTTTGCCATCAAGCTCGCCCAAACCGGAATGAACGAGAGTGAAATTTCCAGCAAGCTTTCTGCAAACGGCTGTCAGGAAAGGCTGGCTGCGATAATTGCCGACAAAGCCTTCAATATTCATGCTCATTACGCCGCTGGTTCGGGCCGGAAAAGAAAACATGGAACCGATAAAACGACGTTCAAGGAGGAACGACTGGAAGCCGAACTACAAAGGGCCTTCATCGGGCAACGGAATCTTTTCCTGAGCCCGAGAGACACGATTGAATACTACCTGGTCGTTTTCAGGGAGTTCAGGCAAAACCAAAGCTCGAACCCCTTTGCCCTGGTTAACACGAACAAGCGATTGCTCAGAATTCTGAATTTTTCAATGCTCTTTTTCGCGGTAATTATGCTAGCTCTCGATTTTTATCCCGGAGAATCTCAATACAGGCTTTTGCCTGATGAAACTCTGCTGCAGCTTCCATTCGCTATGCTCGCATTGATGTTTGTCTGGACCGCATACCGGAAATTGTGGCTGCTTACGCTTTTCTTCTGCTTCATTTATCTGCTAAGCCTCGCCATTTTTTACATCTTTGCCCCGCAAGCGCTCGACAATAACTATTTATCCATTCTGCCAATCGCATTTATTTGTTATGCGCCTTTTATATTTCTCGCATTGTTTGGCAATTATTTCTATTACCGCAAAGCACAGAAAGTTATCCAGTCGGCAGATCGTCTATTTGCAGACCACCAGGATAAAATCGTCTGGATAAGAAATAACGCGGGCACCTCCAGCACAGCCGTATTCATATTTTTAATCATTTTCTTTTCGTCCCTGGTCTACCTGGAACCGGAGCATACAGAAATTCTCGATTCAATAGATTTCGGCCTGTCCGGCATGGACATTGAGGATGACGATGCCGCCAGCCGAAGAGTCAAACTGAGATTAAAACAAGCAGGGCAGTTTTTTGAAATTGCCGAATCATATTTTAATAACTCACCACCTGACTACCTCCAGGCTTCGATGGCATACAACACCGCCGCGCGAAAGGGGTCGTTACTGGCAGCCTACAAGCTTGGCTACATGCATTATGCCGGTTTAGGTGTCGAACAGAGTGATTTACGGGCAATCGATTATTTCGAACTGGCTACCCGGACACCGCTGGCTTTTCAGCCACATAGCCTGCAATTAACCACCGAGTTTCTGGCTGAATCCTATAACAATCTTGGCATCATGTACCAGGGCGGATACGGTACCAAAAGAAATACAAAAATGGCTCTGCAAATGTATCGTAAAGCGGCGGAGTTCGGCTCTGCAAGCGCACAGCGGAATCTGCAAACAATCGATACACAAAGCGCCGGCAGTGAACGCAGATCTTTAGCCAGCCCCGGCTATAAGTAAATCGAGAACCGTGCGGAGGTAAAAGCACAGGTCGGTGAGAAATGCGACTGATTATCGATTGTCGCCGGCCCTCTATCCAATCTTGATCAAAGCCAGTCCCAGTCCATGCTTGCACTATGTGGCGTGGATCTTGCCTCGGTGAGCGGTATATCCAGACCGGTAATACGTCTGGCATAGCTTAGCCCTGATTCCAGTGCCCCCTCAATCAGGCCACCATTGCTGAAAGATGTTTCCGTGGAGATAAATTCGAGCCTTCCATGCCAGTCGCCGCCCAGTTCAAGATTCAATCCATACTGTGGATGACGGGTTTGCGGCCGGTGATCGGCGGCGTTGGCAGTGAATCTTTCGCTGCTCCAATCCTGAAAATAAACCGCAGCCGGACTATTCGCCTGATCTCCGAACAACGTCGCAAGCTGCGCCGTCGCCTGTTTGATGAATTCTGTTCGCCCCAGCCTTACTCGGCTCGCTGGGTCCAGGCCGGAAAACCCGAACAAGCTGAAAGTGTTTGCAGAAACTGGCGAAGCGTCGTGAATCTCGGCCAATGGTCCATGTTGACTGAAGGCAGTTCCACAGAGACCTTGCTGGCGCCAGAAGGGTTCATCATAGACTGCGAAAAATTTTGCGTATCCTGCCATCCAGGTAGGTGTCGCGATCAGCGTTTGCATCACCCTGGCAGGCAGTTCGGGGGTGAATATCAGTTCCGCCGCCAGACGAGGCGGTAGCGCCAGCGCGACTTGCTTCGTCTGTAGCTGTGTTTTCCCTGATGGCCCCTTTACCTCGACCGTAATGAGCTCCCGCTCGATTGAGACTCGCGTAACCCTGTGCGCCAAAAGTCGATGGGATGCATCAATTTGATCGGCTATCGCATCGACGAGGTGATTGATACCGCCCTGAATGCGCCGCGAGCCTGCCATTGGTGAAGGGCCCGGGGTTCTCTCGATATAGCCCCCCGGCTGTTGCAGCAATATATCGCCATCGGCAAATTGTTCATAGTGTGAAATGCCGAAATGTTTCAACAGGCTGGCTACCAGTGGTTGCCCGGGCCAAAACCAGGAAGGCCCGAGATCACAATCAGCGCCATGGTCACCGCCCACCGTCAGTATTCGGCCGCCGAACCGATTTCGGGCCTCCAGCACGCCGGCGTTTACGGCCGCGGAGCGCAATTGCCAGGTGGCGGCGAGTCCACTCAGTCCACCACCCACAATCAAGATGTCGGTTTGTTTGATTTTGATTACCCCTGAGTCCGAGTTAAAATCTTAGCTTGCCGAACTTGCGATCCATTTTCTCGAATCTCGAAAACATGTCATAAGTATCGATCAGGTTCAATGGCTTTTACACGCTCATGGCGACAACCCGGCGCTTCTGCTTTAATCTGCCAATCGATAACGGACCGGCCAATTCACTGGATATGCCTTCACCTGACTTTTACATCGTCGCGCACGAAGCGGGCGCCGAAAATCCCGCGATACCAACCTGGGCATGCCGCGACGATAATCCGTCTGCCCTCGAGACTCATGCGGCCGGCACTGTGGAGCGACGCGATATCGCCTCGGTTCCGGGCGCCTTCCAGTTGCTGAATGTTCTGTCACCAGCCGAATGCCGGCAACTGGTTGACCTTACCGAATCGCTCGGCTACCTCGCGGACGCCGCGGTCTCGTTGCCGCGCTCGGTCCGCCACAATGACAGCCTGACCTGGGTCATCGATGACGCAACCAACGCCATCATCTGGCAACGCTGCCAATCGCCGATGCAGGATGAAAATGAATTCAATACCGGCAAACCGGCGCTCGGAATCAATTCACGCTTCCGTTTCTATCGCTACGGCCAGGGGGATTACTTCGCGCCACACACCGATGGTTCCTGGCCCGGATCGCGCGTCATCGGCGGCGAACTTATCGACAATGCTTACCACGATCGCTGGAGTCAATTCACTCTCCTGCTGTTTCTGAGCGAAGACTACGCGGGCGGCGCGACCCGGTTCTACCTCAGTAAGACAGACCCTGCCCGTCCTGCCGGGGATCCCGACAATGCCGACATTATTGATCTACGTACGCCGCTCGGCGCCGCCCTGTGTTTCCCCCACGGCATGCATCCGCTGCACTGCACGCATAGTTCGCAGGTGATCACCTCGGGCACGAAGTACATCATCCGCTCCGACATCCTGTTTGCATTGTAACCGAGCCATTTGCCGAACCTGCGCGCGCCGCTCGAGCCCGCAGGCGTTAAAGGTCGCCAGCGCGATCCAAACCCATAAAGTAAATCGCGCTCTCGAGGTCGGTGACATCGATATAGCAGCTGGTCGCCGCGCGTAAAACAGGTTTGGCATGGTAAGCAATGCCAAGGCCGGCCGCCCTGAGCATCGGCAGATCATTGGCGCCATCACCAATCGCGCAGCAATCGCCAAGCGCCAGCTCGAGTGCCTGCGCGCGTTGCTGCAGCAGGTGGCATTTAAAATCAGCGTCGACTATGGGTTGGTGTACCTTTCCGGTCAACTTCCCCGCGTCAATCTGCAGATGGTTGCAATGTACTTCGTCAAACCCGAGCCGCCGTGCGACGGGCTCGGCGACCTGCGCAAAGCCACCGCTGATCAAAATAGTATGTACCCCCGCCGCTCGCGCCGCGCCCAGCAACTGTTCTGCTCCCTGGTTCAGCCGTAGTCGTGCAACTGCATCATGCATCACTTGCTCGGGTTGTCCTGCCAGCATCGCAATGCGTTCACGCAACGATTCGCCAAAATCAATTTCGCCGTGCATTGCGCGCGCCGTAATCGCGGCGATCTGCTCACCCATGCCAAGCGTCGCGGCAATCTCATCCAGTGTTTCCGCGGCAACGATGGTCATGTCCATATCACAGATCAACAGTCGCTTGCCGCGCGCATCCTGTGGTTGCATATAGACATCGGCATCAACCAGCTTTTCACGCAACGACCGCAACAGGGACCAGGCCGCGACGGGGTCACAATCTATAATCACATCACAGGCGTTTTTCGCCAGCGGCCGATGCTGGCGAATCTGCAAATCACCCAGTTCGGCATCAAACAGCGTCAAGGTCTCGGCGAAATCACCATTCGTGCAGATGGTAACCACGAATGGCTGTCGCGCATCGCCTCGCCCCAACCACCGTGGCGCCTCGGCTGCAAAGTCTTCAGTCATTGCAGGGCCGGGAAATGCAGATAGCGGACAGCGTTGATGTTTGGCAGCGAACGCAGGTGCTCAAGATCGTCATTACCCAGCTCCTCGTCGATTTCAATCAATACCACCGCGTTACCATTGCGGGTATCTCGCCCTAGGTGCATATTCGCGATATTGATGCCGCGTTGCGCGGTAATGGTACCGATGTCACCGATTACTCCAGGCTTGTCATTATTAGTAATGTATAACATGTGTTCGCCAAGTTCCGACTCCAGCGGAATCCCCCTGACGTCGATCACGCGGGGGCGATTCTGAATCAGGGTGCCGCAGATACTGCGCGACCTGGTTTCGGTTTCAACCGCGACAGTAATCCGGCAGGGATATTCGTCGCGTCCTTCGTTGTGCGCTTCGATCACGTTGATGTTGCGATCCCGCGCCAATTCCCGAGCATTCACCGAATTAACGTAACTGCTGTGGTGTTCGAGTATCGACTGCACCACCTGCACCGTTAACGGGGTCACGTTCAAGTCGTTGGCCTCACCACCGTAGGTAACCGTCAGGGTCTTGATCGAATCCTGCGTCAGCTGCCCGACAAAAGAACCCAGGCATTGCGCCAGCTGCAGGTAAGGATGCAGTAACTGCGCTTCCTCGGCGCTGATGCTGGGTGCGTTAATCGCATTGTTGATCGCGCCGCCTTGCAGGTACTCGCTGATTTGTTCGGCTACCTGGATCGCGACCTTTTCCTGTGCCTCGATCGTCGACGCACCGAGATGCGGTGTACAGATCACGTTATCGAGCTCGAACAACGGGTTCTCACGCGCGGGTTCGACTTCGTATACATCGAGCGCCGCGCCTCTCAGATGCTCGCTCTTGAGTGCCGCCAGCAAGGCCAGTTCGTCGACCAGTCCACCGCGCGCGCAGTTGATCAGCATACTACCGCGTTTCATCTTGTTAAGCGCACTGGCGCTGATGATGTTCGCGGTCTCCGGGGTTTTGGGCACATGCAGCGAAACGATATCCGAACTGCCCAGCAGGGTGTCCAGATCGACCTTTTTAATCCCCAGTTTGGCAGCACGTTCTTCGGTCAGATAGGGATCGTAGGCTTGCACATGCAAACCGTAACCGATCGCTTTCCTGGCGACGATCGAACCTATGTTACCGGCACCGATAAGCCCGAGCAGTTTGCCCGTCAATTCGATCCCCATGAAGCGAGACTTTTCCCACTTGCCGGCGCGGGTGGAACTGTTCGCCTGCGGTATGTGGCGCGCCAGCGCCAACATCATCGCCATCGCATGCTCGGCGGTGGTGATCGCATTGCCAAGTGGCGTATTCATCACCACAATCCCGCGTTTGGTGCAGGCCGGAACATCGACGTTATCGACACCGATACCCGCACGACCAACAACCTTCAGTTTGCCGGCATGCTCGAGCAACTCCGCGGTTACATTGGTGGAAGAACGAATCGCGAGACCGTCAAACTCACCGATCATGTCAAATAGTTCGGCCTCGCTGAGCTTGCTCGATTGCACGACTTCGACGCCACGCTCGACAAAAATTGCCGCTGCCTGACTCGACATCGAGTCAGAAATCAAAACCCTGGGTTTAGTCATCATTTTTTCTCCTGCCTGGTTTGCATGGTTTGCTTAAATTGGGCAAACACCCAGTCCAGCCACGGGGTTAGCGCCTGCAGATCGCTGGTTTCTACGGTGGCGCCGCCCCAGATTCGAAACCCGGGCGGGGCGCTGCGATAATTGCCGATGTCGAGCGCGACATTTTCCTGCTCGAGGCTGGCCAGCATCGCGTTAATCGCCTGTTGTTGATCCTGCGGGGATAAGGCGACAAAATCACTGTCGATCACCTGCAGACACATCGAAGTTGGTGAGCGGGTCGCCGCATCGACGGCCAACCAGTCGATCCAGGACGCCTGGCTAACCCAGGCATCGATGCAATCGAAGTTGTTACGCGTACGCTGCCATAACGCCTCGACGCCGCCCTCGGCCGTAGCCCAGGCTAGCGCCGCGTGTAAATCTTCCAGCGCCAGCATGCTGGGGGTATTAATTGTGGCCCCGCTGAAAATACCTTCGACCAATTTCCCGGCTTTGGTCAGTCGAAACAGCTTTGGCAGCGGGTAGCGTGGCGAGGTGGTTTCGAGCCTGGCCACGGCCCTCGGACTAAGTGCCAGCATGCCGTGTGCACCCTCACTGCCGAGCACCTTTTGCCAGGACCAGGTGACCACATCGAGCCTGTCGAAATCGATCGGCATGGCGAAGGCCGCGGAAGTTGCGTCGCACAGCACCAGGCCATCACGCCCTGGATCCAGCCATTCGAGATCGGGAAGACAGACGCCACTGGTGGTACCGTTGTAAACCATGACCAGGTCGTGCGCCGGATTTACCTGGCTCAGATCGGGAAGCTCACCGTATTCGGCCTGGTACAGGTTCAATTCATCGATGCCGAGCGCCTGTAGATCTTTCGCCCAGTCGTTGGAAAAGCTTTCCCAGACCAGCACATCGACCGGTCTCGATCCAAGCAGTGACCACATCGCTATCTCGAACGCACCGGTGTCGGAACCGGGAACGATACCGAGCTTCCAGTCAGCCGGCAGACCCAGCATATGGTGGGAAATGTCGATCGCGTCGCGTAGACGTTGTTTGGGGAGTTTGGCGCGATGACTGCGCCCCAGAAATTCGGTGTTCAAATGGGAAATATCCCAGCCGGGATATTTTTTGCACGGCCCTGAAGAGAAGCGTGGATCCGCGGGGCGAACACGCGGGCGCTCGGGAAGGCCGTCGGCTTCCTCGTTCATGAAATAACCTCTAGTTAAGGGTGGTTTGCTCCACCAGGCCCGCGCAGGGTAGCACGACTCCGCGAGGGTTTGAATAGCCGGTGTAAAACCTGATGCTGTTAGCCTGATTTTGGTCTATATCACTGTTATATATTGTTAAACGAGCATCGATGATGAAATATTTTGCATTTATGATTGTGCTACTAATCGGTGGATGCACCGCCGAACAGGCTGAAGAACTTGCGTTTCGAAAAGTGATGGAGTACCAGTTAACCGACGAGTGTGGGGAAGATAACAAGGCGTGTATCGAAGCGGTTGAAGAGCAGATAAAAGCCTGCATGGAAAAAAGCGATTGGCGCAAATATGTCAATAATGGCGAAGATGAAGCAGAGATGAAACGCTTTATCAATCAGTTCTTCCCTTGTTTCAAGGACCCCAACGGAAACTCATACTTCGGTTGAAATCAAATATTTGCAACCGGTTCTGTTCGACCTTAGCTTAAGGAGCCTCTGATTAATTCATGAATCAGAGGCTCCTTAAGACGGTCCGTAGCGTTTTTTGGTGACTACGGGGTCGCCGCTGTCTTTCACTTCCACTATATAAAGATCGCCATAGGTAATGGGCGGCGCACCTTTGCCTCTCAGCAGTGAATAAATACCTTTTAGATTACCGGAATTTCCTATCCATATAACAGTTTCGCCTGGATGCCTGGTGAGAATGGTCGTGGTCACTTCATTTTTACTGGTGCCCAGAACCTGGACCTTGATTCCCAGGTGTTTTGCCAGTGGTTGGGCCGTATCCAGGTTGCGTTTCAGGTCAGGGCTGTAGATCGCGGTGATGTTCATGCCCGCCACGGCCTCGACCAGGGCCGCTGCCCGCAGGCGTCCCTGGTCATTCAGTTCTTCGGCGAGAGGGTCTCTATCACCATGACGGGTAAGGATGATGGTTGTGGTCGTGCCGGGCTCGGAGTGTGTGACTATTGCGCAGCCAGCCGTGACGACAATCAGAGCAACGGTAATACATGATATTAATAATCGGCTTGTTATTTTCATTAGTTGGTTTCCTTTGGTTCGATACCCACAAATCCAGGCGCCTGACTAACGCCAGTCTGGTTTGACCGGCAAATCTTAGCATATCTGATCATGGGTCCTGAACTGCCCTGGCGAAGACCTGGCAGGTACAATAATCCTGCTCGGAATCAAGTGTTGCTGATGTCTTTGTACTATAAACAAGTGTATAAGAAACGGTGGCAGGCGCATTGCAGAAAAGCGTCGCCTGCCGCCTGAATCCGGGCCCTCGGGTTGCGGCCGACACAAAACAAGCGCGGGTAAATTTTATGAGTCAAGCACTGAAAGCGGCATTATTTTCAGCTTTCGTATTTCCCGGGAGCGGCCACTTTTTTTTGAAGAAGCAGGTTCGCGGCGCCCTCCTGGTCGGCGTCACAATTCTGTGTTTCTGGGTCTTGCTGTCCACCGCCCTGGAAAAAGCACAGGAAATCAGCCGCAAAATACAAAGTGGTGAAATTCCTCTTGATATAACCAGGATTACCGACGAGGTATCGAAACTGGTCACCGGCGGCGACGTTCAACAGGCCAATATAGCCACTTATGTACTGCTTATCTGCTGGCTGGTCGGGACCGTCGATGCTTACCGGGTTGGCCGCTTACAGGACAAAGCCGACGGGGCGCGTGACAAACAACCCGGGTAAGCCTTCAAAAAGCCCGAATGGTTAACTGTCGGGAAGAATTACCGTTGTTCTTGCAAGCTTCGCGGTCTTGTCGGCAACCAGCTTGAAGTCCGTAAACGCAATACGGATGTAGTCGAAATTCTGCAATTGCTGGCGCTTCACCGGCACCTGGTTGACAAAGGTTCCGTTGGTGCTGCCGAGGTCCTCGATGAAGACATCGATCAGCCCCTCCATGAGCTGGCTTGGAATCAGGTCTATACGTGCATGCTCACTACTGACGGACTCTTCATCAATAACGATATCATTATCCGGGGATCGCCCGATTGAAATGGTGTCCTTGTTGAAGGGAAAGCTCTTTATGACCACATCATCAACTAGTAACTGGAGTTCTGCCAAAATATTTATCTCTATTTGATCGGTAGAGAAAAGTATAAACCGGCCTGCGCCGGTTTCAAGCTGTCACGGCATCCAGACCTGTATTTATTAGAAGTATTTACTTATTTCAGGTGATTGTTGCGCGGTGGCCTCCTGTCCGGCATAAAAAACCCCGCAATTGCGGGGCCTGGTATTTATTTGCGGCTAAAAGCTAGGCTACTTTCCTTCTTCTGGCCATGCCGACAAAACCGATCAAAGCCGTACCGAATAGCCAGATGGAGGCGGGGATTGGAACTTGAGACAGGCTTTGGCCGAATCGGACATCATCGACTGCGCTGAACTGGCCGTCGTTAGCAGGATTGATAGCAAATTCCAGGGCAGTGAAAACTGTATCGGTAGGCGTCCAGCCGAAAAATGTCCTTTGAGACTCAGAACCACCAGCCATAGACCCGTCAGCTACAGCTTGAGTATCAATTAATGATCCGTCAATATCATACACTCTCAGAGCCCCCGTTCCCTCAGGGCCATTGATATCCCC
>PVMS01063682.1_pt1 | contig 16193 bp, 11 predicted proteins | sample 1853461 | NCBI WGS metagenome assembly PVMS01 (sample SAMN08582032, study PRJNA380276) | Marine sediment metagenome, whole genome shotgun sequencing project. | isolation source: ocean sediment barecode stripped | collected 2017 | reverse complement strand
CTTTGGCTTCTGGTGCTACTGCATCTTCCAAATCAAATATAAGGCAATCCGCCGGCAGTTCGCGCGTTTTTTCAAGTGCACGTGCATTGGAACCGGGCGTGTACAGCACCGAGCGGCGTGGTCGGAAGTGTGCGGTCATGATGTCTGTCCAGACTGTATGTAAAACAGCGTTTTAAGACTTTCTGTAGTTATTCTTAAGGCTGGAAATTATAGCTGATTGTCGAACCGGCCAGAGGCAATTTCTGGCAAACTTCTGTGTAGGTTTAATGTCATGAGCTAACCTGACTATGAATATGATTGCTGAATCCGCAGTGTTTCTTGCTGCAGCCATTCTGGTAGTTCCGGTATTTCGCCGCCTCGGTCTCGGTGATGTGGTGGGTTACCTGTGCGCCGGGTTGTTGATAGGCCCCTTTGGCCTGGCGCTTATCGATAATGCTGAAAGCGTTCTGCACTTCGCGGAAATTGGTGTTGTATTTCTGCTGTTCGTGATTGGTCTGGAACTGCAACCTGCGCGTCTTTGGGTTTTTCGCCGTTTGATGTTCGGTATGGGTACCCTGCAGTTGTTTTCCACCATGGCGGTTTTCTCCGTGATTGCAAGGTTGGCTGGAGTTGATTGGCCCGCAGCAGTCACGATCGGCGGAGCGTTGGCGTTGTCCAGTACAGCGTTTGTGTTGCAACTCATGAGCGAACAAAAAGAACTCATGATGCCGCATGGTCGGGCTGCATTCGGTGTTTTGTTGTTACAGGATATCGCAGTTATCCCGTTGTTGGCGCTGGTTGGTGTATTGAGTTCAGAAGAAGTATTTGCTTTTTCATGGCAACAAGTCATAGATATTCTGCTGTTATTACTCAAGTTTGGCCTGGCCGTATTTCTTGGCAGATTATTTTTACGTTATCTATTACATGCCATTGCATCGTTTCGTCACAGTGAGCTTTTTACAGCAACTGCATTGTTTATGGTTGTTGGATCTGGATTGCTGTTTGAGGAGATTGGCTTATCTATGAGTCTCGGCGCATTTACTGCAGGCGTCCTGATGGCGGATAGTGAATATCGTCATCAACTCGAGGCCAATATCATCCCATTTAAAGGCCTGTTGCTGGGCTTATTTTTTATTGCTGTAGGGATGTCAGCTAACCTGGATGTGCTGGTTGCTAAGCCATTAATGATCCTGTTTGTAACTGTGTGTCTGGTCCTTGGAAAGTGGCTGATACTGATGCCTATTGGTTACCTGTTTGGGTTGCGTGATTCACATCCCAGGCGTTTGGGGATATTGCTTGCGCAGGGAGGCGAATTTGCATTTGTGCTCCTTACCCCGGCAGTTTTGAGTGGGATGATTGAAAAACAAGTCTATGATTTGCTGGTTTTGTCAGTCACGCTCTCGATGATCTGCACGCCGTTGCTGTTCTTTGCCGAGGCGCGCTGGCGTGCCAGCCATAAAAATGAAGTACAGACGAGGCCCTTTGATGAAGTAGAAGAGAAAACTCCACGGATCTTAATAGCGGGTTTTGGCCGGGTTGGTCAGATTGTTGCTCGTGTGCTTAATTCACGAGGTATTTCATTTCTGGCGCTGGATTCTGATCCAGAACAAATTGATTTTGTGCAACGTTTTGGCAACAAGGTTTACTACGGTGATGCTTGTCATCTGGGTTTTCTGGAGGCTGCGGGCATTGGTCGTGCCGAAATATTTGTATGTGCCATAGGAGATGTTGATGCTTCTATGCGCATCGCCGAACAGGTGCGCGGAAATTATCCTGACGTGAAGTATTATGCCCGTGCCCGTAACCGACAACATGCCATGGCCTTGCGTGAACTCGGTGCAAAGGTTTTCATGCGTGAAACATTTTTGTCGAGTCTTTTTATTGCCGAGGAAGTTCTGAAAGGGATTGGGCTTGATGATGGGGATGCACGTAATACGGTTGACTTATTCAAGCATCATGATGAGGAAACGCTGGATCAACAGTATGCGATTCGTGATAATGAAGAGGAACTCATGCAAATGGCTAAGGAATCTGCTGAGCAGTTGAAGTACCTGTTCGAAAAGGATAGAGACTAGGCGATTTTGTGTGTCAGGGTTTGAAGGTGTCTTCATATTGCTCACGTAGCACGTTTTTCTGCACCTTGCCCATGCTGTTACGGGGCAGTTTATCTACGACAAAAACCTGCTTGGGCAATTTGTAGGTTGCCATCTTGGGCCGAATTCGAGATATCAGTATCGAGCCTGACAAATGTTTGCCCCTGACTGGAACCACGATGGCAATCACACCTTCGCCAAAATCCTGGTGGGGGGCCCCAATAACGGCAGACTCGGCGACTTCTGGCAGGGAGTCGAGCAGTATTTCCACTTCTTGCGGATACACATTGAGACCGCCCGAGATGATCATATCTTTGGTGCGGCCGACTATGGTGACGTACCCATCAGATTCAATGAATGCTTCATCGCCGGTTTTAAAATAACCGTCGTCAGTGAATTCGGCCGCAGTCTTTTCACGCATACGCCAGTAACCGGAAAATACATTCGGTCCTTTGACTTGCAGGTGGCCGGTTTTGCCAGCCGGCATTTCCTGTCCGGCGTCATTAACTACCCTGAGGCTCACCCCAGGCAATGCGGGGCCGACACTGCCTGGGCGGCGTTCGCCATCAAGCGGGTTCGACGCATTCATGCTCGTTTCGGTCATGCCGAAGCGTTCGAGAATTGCGTGCCCGGTGTTCTCCTCAAATCTTAAGAAACTCGTCGCCAGTAACGGCGCAGACCCGGAAATGAAGAGCCGCATATTCGTACAGAGGTCCCGGGTCAGGCGATCGTCAGCGAGCAGGCGAGTATAAAACGTCGGTACACCCATCATGACAGTGCAGTCAGGTAATGCGTGTATTACGTCATCGGTTTTAAATCGGGGTAGAAATCTCATGGAACTACCGCTCATCATGACGCAGCCGATAGCGACGGACAGTCCATGGGCATGGTGAAGGGGTAAGGTATGCAGCAGACAATCGGAGGGTGTGAAGCCCCAGCTCTCCACCAGAGTCTGCGTATTGACGCTTAGGTTACCGTGACTGAGCATCGCGCCTTTGGGCACGCCCGTGGTTCCGGATGAGTACAGCAATACTGCAAGGTCGCCGGCCTTGCGCGCGACGGTATCGAAGTCCGGCGGAGTTTCCTGGATTGCGTTGCTGAGCGTTCCCTCGCCGTCTGCGTCAAGTGTTAACACCTCGCAGTGCTTGTCCTTGGTTAGTTCGGTGAACAGTTGTGCCTTGGAGGGGTCACAGACGATGGCGGACGGTTCAGCGTTACCAACGAAATACACCAGTTCGTCGAGCTGGTAATCTGTATTTATCGGATGATATACAAAGCCAGCGCGCAGGCAGGCCAGATAAAGCCACACGGCCTGCGGAGATTTTTCCACCTGGACTGTCACCCGATCACCGGGTCGGAGCCCAAGATCCGTTAGACTGCGTGCTATCCGTGCGGTTTCATCCAGGGCTTCCATATAACTGAACGTGCGCCCGTTCAGGGTGCGCATCAGAATACGGCGGCGATCATCCGGAAAATGTTGCTCGAACATCGCGAACAGGTTTTCATTGTTATTATTCAACTGACCGTTCCAATTAACCGGATCTCGTTATCATTTTGCCGGTTTGAGTTTTGCATTGTAGCCAAATGCTCGGCAGTAAAAAAACTGATTAGTAATACCTATGGAAAAACAACAGGATAAATTGAGAGAGACGGCAAGCAATAGCCAACGGGTTGGCCTGTTCGTGACTTGCCTGGTCGATTTGTTCCGCCCCAATGTGGGCTTCGCAGCGGTGAAGTTACTTGAGCAGGCGGGCTACACAGTGGAAGTGCCTGAGCAGGGATGTTGCGGACAAGCCAATTTCAACGGCGGAGATGCAGATGGCGCCAAGGCAATGGCGCTTAGCACGATACAGTTATTTGCCGACTTCGATTACGTAGTGGTGCCTTCGTGTTCCTGCGCTGCAATGATCCGTGTGCATTACCCGGAATTGTTCCCCGAGGGCAGCGAGCATGCTCAAGCGGCAGAGCGATTGGCGGCCAAGACCTGGGAGTTGACGAGTTTTCTCCATGACGTGGCAGGCTTCTCGAAAGTGGATGCGGAATTTGCCGGCCCTGTAGCGGTGCATGATTCCTGTTCCGGGTTGCGTGAATTGGGTGTACGGCAACAACCCCGTGAATTGTTGAACAAGGTAACCGGGCTGGTTGAAGTGCCGCTGAAAAATCCGGAGGTCTGTTGCGGCTTCGGCGGCATCTTCTGTGTTAAGTATCCGGACATATCCAATCGCATTGCCGACAAGAAACTAGCGGATATTCGTTCACTGGAGAAACCGGTAGCCGCGCTGGTTTCTACGGAGCTCGGCTGCTTGCTGCACTTGTCCGGCAAATTGCATCGTGAAGGCAGTTCCATCCGCACGTTGCACGTAGCTGAAGTGCTGGCAGGTATGGCCGATCTTGATGAGAATTTAAATTGATGCATGTCGACCCGGAATTTCATGCACTTAGTCGGGTCGCACTCGCGGATGAAACACTCGCTCACGCCTTGCGTGAAGTCGAAGTGGTTATGCCGGTTATTCGCAGTGCTTCCTTTGGACAGATTGATTACGCCGCCGCCCGCACGAGGGCGGCAGAGGTGCGTGACGAGGTGCTGAACAATCTGGATTATTACCTCGAAAAGTTTGAGGCGAACGTCATTGCCATGGGCGGCCAGGTGCACTGGGCGCGTGATGATATTGAGGCGTGTGAAAAGGTCGTTGAAATTTGCACGGCGGTTGATGCGAAGCTCGTGACCAAAAGCAAGTCCATGGTGACGGAGGAGATCGAACTTGCGGCCGCTTTGGAACAGCGGGGTCTTGAAGTTATTGAGACGGACCTTGGTGAATATATTATTCAACTACGCGGCGAAAAACCCAGCCACATACTGGCGCCGGCCCTGCATGTCACGCTCGAACAGGTCATCGAGAGTTTCAATGAGCATCATAAAGTTGAGCGTGACCGACCCTTGCAGGATGCGGACCAGTTATTGGCCGAGGCACGTGCGGTGTTGCGGGATAAGTTTTTGAATGCCGATGTAGGCATTACCGGAGCTAATTTCCTGGTGGCCGAGACCGGCGGTGTTGTGATAGTAACCAACGAAGGAAATGCCGATCTGACCGCGTCATTGCCTGATACACACGTTGTCGTTACGGGCATTGAAAAAGTGGTGCCGACGCTCGACGATGCGGGCCTGCTGTTAAGGTTGCTGGCTCGCTCTGCAATTGGCCAGCGGTTGAGTAACTACACGAGTTTTATCCATGGCCCGCGGCGCGAAACGGATGCGGCGGGTCCGCGTAACTTTCATGTCGTACTGGTTGATAACGGCCGCAGCGATATGCTGGGTACAGAGTTTCAGGACATGCTGCGCTGCATTCGTTGCTCCGCATGCATTAACCATTGCCCGGTTTACACAGCGGTGGGTGGACATGCTTACGGCTCGGTGTATCCGGGTCCGATGGGCGCTGTTTTGTCGCCTGGTCTGGCGGATTTATCGAGAGCGAAAAACATGCCGAACGCATCGACTTTTTGTGGCCGTTGCGAAGAGGTATGCCCGGTGGCAATTCCACTGCCAAAGTTGTTGCGTCACTGGCGCACTCAGGAGTTTGCCCGGCATTTGCGCGCCTGGCCCGAGCGTTTCGGCTTGCGGGGTTGGGCCTGGTTGAACGGACGGCCAGTTCTGTACCGGTTGTTGCAGCGTTGTACGGCGATGGTACTGAATGGAATGGCCGACCGGCGTGGCTGGATTAAGCGGCTGCCCTTCCTGGGCCGGGGCTGGACACTGCACCGGGATATGCCGGCGCCATCAGGCAGGAGTTTTCAGGCCCGGTGGCGTCGCGGTGAGCGGGGCAGTGGAACATGAATTCACGGGACAGCATATTGACGAAGTTGCGAGCATCAATCGCGGGACAGGGTAATACCGGCTTCGTTGCACAACGTGATGCCTTTACCGAGGAGCCTGATGCCAATCCGCTTGAGCGATATATAGAACTGGCAGAAGCAGAGGCGACGACGATCAGTTCAGTAGCTGACTGGCCCGATGTGCCGAAAGCGGTTGCACGCTACCTGCAAGCAAACGGATTGTCATTGCGGGTCGTGATTGACAGTCAGGCGCCGGTTGCTGACTGGCAGGAAGTGGGCGTTGAAACAGTGAACCTACCGCTGAATAAAGACGGCGATGCGTTTTTAAGTGACTGTTATGGCGCGGTTGCCGAGAGTGGTGCGATTGTAATCAGCAGCAGCGATGGAACAGCGATCGCCAACGATTTCCTGGCGGAGACGCACATCATCCTGCTACGTGCCAGGCGGATTTTCTTAAGTCTTGCTGATCTTTGGCAGACGCTGCGGGAGGAGGCGGCTGGTGGGCTGCTACCGCGGGAATTTTGCCTGGTGACCGGACCGTCCCGTACTGCGGATCTGGGCGTGCCCGCAAAAATGGGTGCCCATGGGCCGGCACGGGTACATGTGGTTATTGTTGATGCCTAGTTTGATGGCGGGTTTATTGCCCAGGATCCTGCTGTGCCTGAGTTTTCTGCTCGCCTTGGAATTGGCAGTAGCGGCCAGTCCTGCGCCGTGGCACATGTGGGCGGCAGCGGATGATGCTAATCCTGCCGTCATCAATCATGCGTCCTGGCAGGTTTTTCTTGATAGCGCTGTGGTGCGTGATCAGGAGCAGCAGATCAATCTCGTTCGCTATCGTTCATTGACCGAGCAACAACGTCAGTTGCTCGTTAATTACCTGGCCTATGTGCAGGGCATCGATCCACGCAGCTACAACCGCGCAGAGCAGATGGCTTACTGGATCAACCTCTACAACGCGCTTACCGTGCAGCTCGTCCTTGATCACCCGGGTAAGAATTCTATCCGCGATATGGGTAAGGGATGGTTCAGCGTTGGGCCATGGAAAGATCGCTTAGCCGTCGTGGCCGGGCAGCCACTGACACTGGATGACATCGAGCATCGAATACTTAGGCCACTGTGGCAGGATCGTCGCATTCACTACGCGCTAAATTGCGCGAGTATTGGGTGCCCCGAGCTTGTGGCGACTGCATATATCGGCACGAATCTCGACGCCATGCTGTCTGCAGCCGAGTTGACTTATATTCGGCATCCCCATGGTGCCGTATTTAACGCTGACGGTGAATTGAGGTTGTCGTCTTTGTTTGACTGGTATTTGCAGGATTTCGCACAAGATGAACAGGGCCTTATTGAGTACCTTGCTGATCACGCGGTTGATGACATGGCGGCGCAGTTGCGCGCCTATCAAGGTAGGCCTGAATACCACTATGACTGGACCCTGAACAGCGCAAAGTGAATCAGTAAGCAGCTTTTGATATCCATTGTTGTCTTGCTTCCTGCAGGGCTGTCTCATCCATGATTGCTTGTTACGAACTGTCACCACTTGCGAGGCGGCAGGTTGCTAATCTCGCCCGCCACTGCGCTTGGTCAACAATTAATTGAAGAGTCTGAAACTATGGGTCTGCTGGATATATTTCGTCGTCATCCGAACACAATCAATGAAAAATTCGTTGAGAGCCCGATGCGGGACAACTGGTATCAGGCCAGTTCGTTTTACCCGTCGCCTTTTGCTTTAATCACAACCGTGGATGAAGAGGGTAAGACCAACATTGGTCCCTACCAGCTGACTTTTCCCTTTGAGGTAATTAAGGGTCGGTCGTTTATGCTGTGCAGCCGACAGGATTCCAACACCGACCGGCATTTGAAGCGCGCCAAGGTGTGCGCGCTTAACTTTGTAGAATTTGACAAAGCGAAGCTTAAGAAAATTGTCGGCCTGGGGTATCCGGGGCAGACGACCGAAGAAAAAATGGCGGACAGTCCCTACACGCTGATCGATAGTCCGACGCCCGGCCGTGAAGCGGATGGTGATCGGTTTCCAAAAATCATCAAGGAAGCGTTTCAGGTGTATGAATGTGTCGTGGATGTGGAGCAGCCGATACGCGCTGACGGCAATACACCCGAATATTTCGTGCTAAAGATTGAGAAAATCCTGATGAAAGAGACATGGCAGAAAAATATTGCGGACGGTATAAAACATCTGCCGAAAATGCCGATAGCCTACGGGTTTCGCGATGGCTCAAAATTCTGGTTTGCTGAGCTTAAGAAACCCTTCTGGTTCCCGACTCCTACTGACAAGGGTCCCAAGGAAGAATCCATACTGTACGAAGCTAATCGCCTTGATCCGGATAATGTGCAGTTCACCCGTGAGGCCTGTAAACAACTGACGGGTGTGCCCAGGCCGTTTATCAAGACGGTGCTCAAGGGCATCATCAAGCGGGCGAATGAAGATGGTGTGGCGTTAGTAGATATCGATTACGTTAAAAAAATCAACGCGGAGCGTGACGGCTAGCGGCGATAAATCTGAGCCGGTCCGGCTGTCGCTGCATCCAGCTTGTCGCGATTAATCCCCAGCTTTTTCGCCGCTGTATCGAGTTCTTTGTCACCAAGAAGACCTTCGTCGTTCAGTGCCGCCAGGGCAGCGTAGGTGATGTGTTCGGCGCTGATCTCAAAGTGATCGCGTAAACCGGGACGGGACTCGCTCAGACCATAGCCGTCGGTGCCGAGTACGGCATAGCGTCCCGGTACCCACTGTGAGATGCCGAGCGGCTGAATTTTCATGTAGTCGCTCGCGGCCACAAACACGCCTTCTTCACCTTCCAGCAATTCCTGTACGTAACATTTGGCATTATTGCGTCGCAGCCGATTCGTGCGCTCCACGGCGATGGCATCGCGCGTTAATTCGTTGTAGCTCGTCACGCTCCAGATATCGGTTGATATCTTCATATCCTCCAGCAGATCGCGGGCGCGGCACACTTCATTCATGATCGAGCCGCTGCCAAACAGGTGTGCCTTGCGCTGTTTGCTGATTTTCTTGCCGGACTCGCTGAAGCGATACATGCCGCGAATGATGCCGGCGTCACAACCGGCCGGAATTGCGGGCATGGCATAGTTCTCGTTATAAACCGTGATGTAGTAGAAAATTTCTTCGTGGTTCTGGTACATCCGGTCAATACCATCGCGAATGATGACCGCCAGTTCATATCCGAAAGCGGGGTCATAACTCCGCATATTGGGAACGGTATTGGCAACCACATGCGAGTGGCCGTCTTCATGCTGCAGGCCTTCGCCGTTGAGTGTGGTGCGTCCGGCCGTGCCGCCAAGCAGGAAGCCGCGACATAGCATATCGCCGCAGGCCCAGATCATGTCGCCAACACGCTGAAATCCGAATATTGAATAGAAGATGTAGAACGGAATCGTCGGGATGCCGTGTACCGCATAGGCGGTACCGGCAGCCATGAACGAGGCCATAGCGCCGGTTTCACAGATACCTTCCTGCAGTATCTGACCGTCCTGGGCCTCGCGATAAGGCATCAGGGTCTTGCTGTCGACCGGCCGGTATTTTTGTCCTTCGAAAGAATAAATGCCGGCCTTGCGGAACAGGCCCTCCATGCCAAAGGTGCGCGCTTCATCCGGCACGATGGGCACAACGTATTTGCCTACTTCTTCGTGCTGAAGCAACTTCGATAACATACGGACGAAAACCATAGTCGTTGATATTTCCCGGTCGCCGCTGCCTTTCAACTGGTCAGCAAAGAAATTGATATCGGGCGCGGTCAGTGTGGGGAACTCCGTGGTCCGCTTCGGCCAGTTGCCGCCGAGCATTGCGCGTTGTTCGCGCATGTAAACCAGTTCCGGGCTGTCCTTTAGTGGTATATAGAATTCAGCAGCCTGGGCAGCTTCATCGGATAGAGGTATGTTGAGGCGTGCGGCGGCTGCAATGCGTTCCTCACCCGATAAACTCTTTTTCTGGTGAACGATGTTGGAGCCTTCGTGGCCTTCCATGCCGAAGCCCTTGATTGTTTTGATCAGGATAGCAGTGGGTTTGCCTTCTGTTTCGATGGCTTTCTGGAACGCGGCGTAAATTTTGCGCTGGTCATGCCCGCCACGGCGGATGCCGCGAATTTCCTCGTCGGACAGGGTCTGCATGATCTCGCCAAGCTTCTGGTTGTCTCCCACCCAGTGCTCGCGCACTTCCGGGCCACTGGATACCGAGTACATCTGATAATCGCCATCGACTACCTCGTCCATACGTGCCTGCATAATGCCTTCATGGTCACGGGCGAATAGCACATCCCACTCGCCGCTCCAGATGACTTTAATGACGTTCCAGCCTGCGCCGCGAAAACTACGCTCTAGTTCCTGGATGATCTTGCCGTTGCCGCGCACGGGGCCGTCGAGGCGTTGCAGGTTGCAATTGGTTACGAGGACCAGGTTGTCGAGCTTTTCCCGGGCAGCAATGTTTATGGTGCCAAGTACTTCCGGTTCATCCGACTCGCCATCGCCTAGAAACACCCAGACCTTGCCGCCATTTTTTGGTTTGAGGCCCCGATTTTCGAGGTATTTGGCGAACCGAGCCTGGTAGATGGCACTCGGGGTTGATAAACCCATCGACGCACAGGGCATCTGCCAGTAGTCCGGCATGTTGCGCGGATGCGGGTATGACGATAAACCACGGTCGGTTTGTAATTCGCGACGGAAGTTATTGACCCGTTCCAGCGACAGACTGCCATCCAGCAAGGAACGCGCGTATACACCGGGCGAGGCATGCGCCTGTACGCTGACCAGATCGCCACCGTAATTGTCACTGCGCAGGCGGAAAAAATGGTTCAGTCCCACCTCGATCATGGTTGCCGCAGATGCATAAGTGCCTATATGGCCGCCGACACCACTGCCACTGTCGTAGCCGCGCAGCACCATGGCCATGGCATTCCAGCGAATGATGTTTTCCAGGCGTTGTTCAAGTTCTATGTCCCCCGGATACATCGGCTGCTGTTCGAGCGGAATCGTGTTGCGGTAAGGCGTGTTCAGCGTTGCATCTTCGACAACGACATTCGCATCGGTCAGATAATCTCGCAGCGCTCGGAATACGGCTTTTGCACGATCAGGGCCTTCCGCCTGCAGCAGAGACTCCATGGATTCAAGCCATTCGCTGAGTTCGATATCGTCTGGCAACTGCACAATTTTCTTGGATGACACGGGCTTTGATGACATAAGGATGGGTCTTTGTGGTTGACGCTTATGGCTGATGATTAAGGGCAGTTATTCTAGCGAATCTGCCAGGTGTTGTCGGGTATGGCCTGAGGCATGGCAACCACGGCATGGTTGAGCCCGGGCAATTGCCGCGTGACGACGAGGATCTCGGCAGTAGGCTAGATTCCACTCAGACGATATACTTACATATATAGATCAGCCGATGCACTTATTTCGGCTGCCGTTAACGACATAATCCGGTATATCTAAAGTGAGCAGAGCAAGTAGTCTGAACATGGCCGAACCCCAATACACCCCCGAGGTGGAACGAGCTACCGCCGCCATTCACGACCGACTGATCGATGTCATACCGGATGTCGAGTGGCCGGTGCACGCGCCTTATATTGCGGCAATTAATGAGCTGAAGCGCGAGATGAACGCGGTGTTGCTGGCGCATAACTATCAGACGCCCGAGATTTATCACGGTGTTGCAGACTTCGTGGGCGACTCACTGTCACTCGCACGCAAAGCAATCGAGGTGGATGCCGAGATCATTGTTCAGTGCGGCGTGCATTTCATGGCGGAGACCACCAAGCTGCTAAATCCGGAGAAGACCGTGTTGATTCCGGATCTGGGGGCAGGGTGTTCGCTGGCTGCCTCCATTACGGCCGCCGATGTATGCAATATGCGCGCGGAAAACCCTGGTGCGCCAGTGGTCAGTTACGTGAACACCACTGCTGAGGTGAAAGCAGAGACCGATATTTGTTGTACGTCTTCCAACGCGGTCGAAGTGGTTGAGTCATTGGGTGTCGATAAAGTTATCTTCACGCCCGATGGTTTTCTGGCGCGCTATGTGGCCACTAAAACTGATGTTGAGATTGTTTTCTGGGAGGGTGCGTGTGAAGTGCATGAGCGCTTCACTGGCGAGGAGCTGCGCGATTACCGCAAAAGCTATCCGGGTATCCACGTGATTGCGCACCCGGAGTGTCCGCCCGACGTGCTGGAAGAGGCTGATTTTGTCGGTTCGACCTCCGGCATGATCCGGCACGTTGACGAGGTGCGGCCGAAGCAGATTGTCATGATCACTGAGTGTTCGATGAGCGATAATGTGGCGGTGGAATTCCCCGATGTCGAGTTCATTCGTCCCTGCAATCTCTGTCCCCATATGAAGACAATTACCCTGCCAAGGATTTTGAAAGCCCTGCAGAACATGCAGTACCGGGTCGAGATCGACCCGGAAATTGCGGCCCGGGCACGGAGTTCAGTCGAACGCATGCTGGAGATAGGCCGCTAGGACCTGCATATGGCCCAGAGGCATGACACCCAGATATTGATACTGGGCGGTGGCATCGCAGGGCTGAGCATTGCGCTCAGACTTATCGGTTCGGGCCGTAAAATAACCGTGCTGGCCAAGCGCGTCCTCACCGAAGGATCCAGTCGCTATGCGCAGGGTGGCATCGCGGCAGCCATGGATTCAGCTGATTCGATTGAGTCGCATATTGAAGACACTTTGCGCGCCGGTGCCGGGTTGTGCCAGGAAAAGACCGTCCGCTTTGTCACGGAAAATGCCGGGGCTTCTATTGAGTGGCTACTTGAGCAGGGGGCTGATTTTACCCTCGATAACGAAGGTGAAGGTCTGCATCTTGCTCAGGAAGGCGGTCATTCCCAGCGGCGTATTGTCCATGCGAGTGACGCGACAGGTGTCGAGATTATGCGTGCGTTGGAGGAGCGCGTTCGAGCCTGCCCCGACATCGAGATTCGCGACCAGAGTATAGGTATTGATCTGATTACGAGCGCTAAGCTCGGCTTGCCGGGCCCAAACCGGGTTCTGGGTATTTACGCGCTGAATAAAAATCTTGGCCAGGTAGAGACACTCACTGCATCCACTGTTGTGCTGGCAACGGGCGGCGCATCCAAGGTGTACCTGTATACCAGTAACCCCGATACATCGACCGGTGATGGGGTGGCCATGGCCTGGCGGGCAGGTTGCCGGGTGGCGAATATGGAATTTGTGCAGTTTCATCCGACCTGTCTGTACCATCCGCACGCGAAATCGTTTCTGGTGTCGGAGGCGGTGCGGGGTGAGGGCGGACAACTGATGTTGCCTGATGGCACCCGGTTTATGCCGGATCATGATGAACGCGCTGAACTGGCACCGCGCGACATCGTTGCGCGTGCCATCGATTATGAGATGAAACGTGGCGGCTTCGATTCCGTGTATCTCGATATCAGTCACAAGTCAGCGGATTTTATCCATGAACATTTTCCGACCATTTCCAGTCGTTGTCAGCAGTATGGTTTTGATATGACCAAGGAACCCCTGCCTGTGGTGCCAGCCGCGCACTACACTTGTGGTGGTGTGGTGACGGATCTCGATGCCCGCACGGATATTGCCGGCTTATATGCCGTTGGCGAGTGCGCCAGTACAGGGCTGCATGGGGCCAACCGGCTGGCCAGCAACTCATTGCTGGAGTGTCTGGTGATGGGAGCTGCTGCGAGTGCGCACATTGCAGCAACTGTTGATGAATCGCCATCAAGCGATGTACCCGACTGGGATGAAACACAGGTGACTGATCCCGATGAACAGATTGTTGTGACCCATAACTGGGATGAACTGCGTCGCGCAATGTGGGACTACGTGGGCATCGTGCGCACCGATAAGCGACTGGAGCGTGCGCAACATCGGGTGCGACTGCTACAGGAAGAAATACGCGAGTACTACAGTAATTTCCGGGTCGATAATAATCTGATCGAACTGCGTAACCTTGTGTCCGTCGCGGACCTGATAATCAGCAGCGCTTTACAGCGCAAGGAAAGTCGCGGTTTGCACTACACGCTCGATTACCCGGAATGCTCGCCCGACTCTGAAGCGGTCGATACCGTGATGGTGCCGCCAAATTATTCCGTGCTGGCCACGGAAGACGCTTGATGACGACAGTCCCCGCTAGGCGTAGCCCGGTCAGCATCCGGTCACCAAATCCTGCGGCACGAGTCCGGCTATTTTGTTTTCCGTATGCTGGTGGGGGCGTGATTTCCTATCGCGACTGGCACAAACGTTTGCCTGCCGATATTGAGGTCGCAGCAGTGCAGCTGCCAGGCCGTGAATGGCGCATCCAGGAAGCTCCGCTGGCCGATATGCGTGCACTGGCTGCCGATGCGCTCGAGGGTATGCGTGGTTTCCTCGATAAACCCTTTGCGTTGCTTGGCACGAGCATGGGCGGCACATTGATATTCGAGTTGGCGCGTCTGCTGCGCGCCGAAGGGTTGCCAGTACCGAAGTGTTTGCTGCCCTTTGCGTGTGGTGCTCCGCATACACCGGAAAGCAAGTTGTTCCACAATCTTCCCGATGAAGAATTACTGGATGAAATTCGCGGTTTTGGCGTTTTGTCGGATGAGTTGTCGGAACATCCTTAGTTGCTGGACATATTGTTGCCCATACTCAGGGCGGATTGCACCGCACACGAAACCTATGAGTGCGCGGCGCAAAAACCCTTCGATTTTCCCATCTGGGTATACGGGGGTTTGAGCGATGACACCGTGGAACGTGAACGTCTGGATGCATGGGCAGTCCACACCGACGCTGATTTCCGGGTGCACATGATCATCGGCGGTCACCTGTTTGTCGATGACATGCCCGCACAGTTGCTGGATTCGTTAGCGCGGCGCCTGTACCAGTCTGTTGCCTGACTACGCGTTTGTTATTCGCCGCGGAAGTGGTAACGGAAATCGATACCTATTGTGCGCGGTGTGATCACGTTTTTGAAGTAACGGCGCAGCGTAAAATTATTGATGCTGCCGTCGTAGCCGAGGTAACTTGTGTCATTACGCACGCCGGTTTCTGCGTATTTGTTGAGCAGATTGTCGGCGAACAGGGTTGCTTCCCAGCTTTCGCCTGACAGGCCAACGGTTGCAGAATGAATCGTGAAACCTGCCAAGGCTTCGCCAAAATCGCGGCAACAGTCATCGCCAACGCCGAGTTTGGTGAACACATCACTTTGCGTGGTTAGCCGGTAGGTGGCATGGATGCCGAGGCCATTTTGCAGTTCGGTGTCGTAGCCTACGAGGAAGTTGCCCTGGTGTACGGGTGTTCCGGGTAGTCGATCGCCTTCCTCGGTTTCAACTGCATAAATGGGGCAAGTTAAGGCCGGGTCGTCCCAGTCAACGATATTCACACAGCTATCCGTCAGCTCGGCATCGGTATAGGCATACCCCAGCCCAAGTGACCAGTGTTTGCCGATGGCAGCTCGTGCCTCGATCTCAAGGCCCGTGCTTTCAGCCCCACCACCATTTTTCGTGATGGCATCAAAGTAAGGGGGAGGGGTGGTCGCTTCAAGATGCATATCACTCCAGTCCATGTAGAACAGCGCGCCATTTACAATCAACGCGTTGTTAAACCAGCTGCTGCGTAGCCCTACTTCGTAGTTGTCAACAGATTCAGGTCGTACGACACGGTCGTTCGGTGGAATATTCGGACCAGGGTTGACACCGCCCAGGCTGACGCCTTGCGAAAATAAGGCATAGCCAAGCAGGTCGCCTGTGAATGCATAGTCGGCGCTTAGCTTGAAGAGAGTGTCGCTATCACTGCCACCGCCGGTTTCGCAGAACGGCTCGGGTTCGAAGTCAAGCTGGGTGCAGTCATCTATATCGTCATCAACATCAAAGTAGCGACCGCCAGCGAGTATGTGCAGCTTGTCGGTAAGTTGGTAACCGAGTTCGCCGAATATCGCTATTTCGGTTGTGTCGCGGCTGACCTCAGCGTAGTACCCGAAAGGGGTATACACGTTGGGTACATATTCAGTGCTGCTATTAAACAGGTCCGCCTTCTGATAAAAGCCGCCCACAATCCAGTCCCAGTGGCTATCCGGGTTGTTCGATACCAGCCGAAGTTCCTGGGTCAGGAAATTGTCATCAAGGCGATCATCGGTGTAGGCGGACATGTACGGGAAGAAACCGTCGCCAAGCAGTAGATAAGAATCGGTCTGAACGCGGGTGCCCTTGCTTTCGTAGGTTGAGTACGAGGTCGACGATACCAGTTGCATGGTACTGATATCGTATCTAAAAGTCAGGTTATAGATGTTGTTTTCGCGATCATTCGGCTCCAGG
>PVMS01024117.1_pt1 | contig 16197 bp, 13 predicted proteins | sample 1853461 | NCBI WGS metagenome assembly PVMS01 (sample SAMN08582032, study PRJNA380276) | Marine sediment metagenome, whole genome shotgun sequencing project. | isolation source: ocean sediment barecode stripped | collected 2017 | reverse complement strand
GGCAAGGGCGACACCGTCAGCCTGCTGATGGAGAATCGAATTGAATACCTGGCGGCGATTACGGCCATCAACAAGCTTGGCGCGATTGCCGGCCTGATCAACACGAACCTGCGCGAACGGCCGTTGATTCACTGCATCAACGTTACCGAATCCAAGCTATGCATCATCGGCGAAGAGCTTGTTCAGTCGGTCGAAGAAGTGAAGGCAGAACTGAACCTCAACGAGGGTGAGGACTACGTGTACGTCCCGGATAAGGGTAACCAGCCGGCCCCCAACTGGACTATCGATCTTGCCGCCGAGGGCGCCCACCTGTCTGCCGACAACCCGGCATCCACCTCAATGGTAACCCTCGGCGATTCCGCACTGTATTTGTTCACCTCCGGCACCACGGGATTGCCCAAAGCCGCCGTTATGTCCCACCGCCGATACCTGATGGGCGCAATGACGAGCTGGAAGGCGCTGCTCAAGTGTGACAAGAACGATCGCATTTACCTCTGCCTGCCGCTGTATCACGCTACCGGTCTGATGATCGGCTTCGGACCGGCGCTGACATCCGGTGCGTCAATGGTCATCAGGCGGAGATTCTCGGCGAGTCGCCTGTTAGACGAAGTGCGCGAACACCAGGCGACCTGCCTCATCTACATCGGCGAACTGTGCAGGTACCTGTTGAACCAGCCAGTGCGACCCGATGACGCCGACAATCCGCTTCGGAGCATCGCCGGCAACGGTCTGCGTCCCGACGTCTGGATGGAATTCAAGCAGCGTTTCGGCATCGAACGAATCGCCGAGTTTTACGGTGCCAGCGAAGGCAACGTGGCATTTGGCAACCTGCTCAACAAACAGCAGACCATCGGCACCACCACTCAGAAGATCGCCCTGGTTCGCTACGACGTGGACGAAGATGAGATCATTCGCGATGAAGATGGTCACTGCATTGAGACCACCAAGGGCGAACCCGGGCTCCTGCTGGGCGAAATCAACGACCAGCAGATCTTCGAGGGATACACCAACCCGGAAGCAACCGAGAAGAAGATCATCCGTGACGTGCGTAGCCCCGGAGACTCCTGGTTCAACTCAGGGGATCTGATTCGCCGCATCGACGTCGGGTTCAGCTTCGGTCTACCGCATTTTCAATTCGTCGATCGGGTCGGCGACACGTTCCGCTGGAAGTCGGAGAACGTGTCGACCAATGAGGTAGGCGAGGTCGTCAATCGCCACCGGCAGGTTCACTTCTGCAACGTCTACGGGGTCGAGGTTCCGCGCACCGACGGTCGCGCCGGGATGGCGGCACTGGTGCTCGACGAAGGCAACGAACATCTGGACATCGGTGACTTTTCCAGCTTCATCGTCCGCGAGTTACCGGCATATGCACGGCCCGTGTTTCTGAGAATCCAGCGGGACATCGACACCACCGGGACCTTCAAGATGGTCAAGGGCGAGCTGCGCAAGCAGGGCTACGATCCGGAACTGGTCGGTGAAACGCTTTACGTCATGAAGCCTGGCACCAGCGCTTATGAGCCCCTGGACGCGGGCTACTATGCGACCATTCGCGCAGGTGATGCTGGTTTCTAGCCCAAAAGCATCGGTTGGTGCCGACTGAATACCGGCGCTGGTGAAAACGATCAGGTGCTGTCTCCGCGAAGCGGCCAGGAGGTTGGTTGATGCCGCTTCGCGGAGACAGCACCTGATCGTCTGCTGACGTGTTTGTCAGTCGGCTCCGAACACGCGGTGGGCCCAAACCGTGAGCCCCTGGGTTACGCTGGCGAGGTGGTCGCTGTCTACGATTTCGATCCCAGGAAGGAGCTCCCGGAGATGGGCGCGGACGATCTGGGAGCGCGACATTCCGCCCGTAAGATAGAGTATGTCCGGTTTTTGCCCGGCAGCCCGAACGGTCTCGTCCACCAGCCCGGCGAGGTGCGTCAGCAAGCGCTCGCTGGCGACCCGCAACTCATCGCGCGTCGCCGGGGCGGTCAGTCCCTGCTCCACGAACCCCAATTCGGTCGAAGCCATCGATTGGTCTGTGAGGACGATTTTCGTTTCCTCCGAGGCCCGCAGCAGCCGATAACTCAGCCTGGCCTCGTGCACCGTGTTCAAACGCGCGATCCGCTCCGGATGGTGGGCCTCACGGACAAATCGGCGCAGCTCCTCACCGGCGCGGGCCGAGTAAAAACGCTGCTGGGCATTGACGTCATTGGTCGAGACGGCGTCAACGTAGAAGGTGTTGGGAATGGGCAGCCCTGAACGCAGCAGATCGTTGAATCCAAAGCCCGGCATCACGGTTTTCAGCGCCAGCATCTGGTCGTAGTCGTTGCCACCCAGCCGCTCGCCCGCATGGCCGAGGATGTCTGCATCGCGTTCCTTTCGCAGGCGCCGTTTCGGGCCCACGCGGACGAACGAACAATCCGTTGTGCCGCCGCCGACGTCCACGACCAGGATGCACATTTCCCGGTCGAGCCGCGATTCGTACTCGAGCGCGGCCGCCATCGGTTCGTAGAGGAACGACACCTGCTCGAACCCGGACTCGCGGGCAGCCGCCACCAGCATGCTGAGTGCCTGTTGGTTTTCCGCGTCCCCGCCGGCACGTTGGAAGTTGATCGGCCTGCCGATGATGACCTGTTCGATTGGCCGGCCCAGATGCGACTCGGCATTGCATTTGACGTTCAGCATCATCGCTGCGACCACGCTGATGAATCGCTCAGTGACCTCAATGTTGAGACCCGGCGCGCCAAGGAAACTCTTGGGGCTCTTCACAAAGTAACCGTCGCTGGGGTCGGCGAGATGTGCCGCAAGCGCCGCGTGTCCAAACTGAAGTCTGGTAGGATCGCCTAGATCGATCCTGGTTCGCGCGCCATCGTTCTCTTCGTCAACGCCGTGCGCGGCAAACAGTGTCGAGGGAATCTGGGTCTCGACGCCTTCCAACGGCAGCAGGCGGACCCTGCCGTCCGTCCAGACGCCGATCGAACAATGAGAGGTACCGTAGTCGAATCCCGCAAACATCCGATGCCGCCAGCGCCAGGCCTCCGAGGGCGCGCGAGTGTAGCGCAATCCAAGGACAACGCAACGCCAAACCCAACCCAGGCAGTACTGTTCGATCTGGGCAACGTGATCCTCGATCTGGACGTCCGCCGGGTATTCGCGCACTGGGCTGATCTGTCCGGCGAACCGATCGAATCGTTGACCTCCCGCTGGGTTCTTGATGATGCCTACAAACGTCATGAGGTCGGCGAGCTCGACTTTCACGACTATGCCGCGCATCTCGGAGGGTTGCTCGGCATAGAGCTGTCGACATCAGACTGGCGCGCGGGCTGGAACGCGCTGTTTCGTGGGCCCTATCCGGGCGTTGCGGCCAGGCTGCCGGATCTGTCAGCGCGTCTGCCGTGCTTCTGCTTCACGAACACCAATCCGACCCACCAGGCCCAGTGGCAGAGCGACTTTCCCGACGTCATCGCGGATTTTCGGAAAGTCTACGTCTCCTCGGAGATCGGTCGTCGCAAACCGGACCCCGACTCCTTCCGATGGGTGGCCAGCGACATGGGCTTCTTGCCAGGCGAGATTCACTTCATCGACGACAGTCGGGAGAACATCGATGGCGCCATAAGCGCCGGGATGCGCGCGACGCTGGTGCGCAATGAAGCCGATGTCGTCGCCGCAATGGATGCGCTCCTCAGCTGATCGTCGGCAAGCTTTGCCTCTCGAGGTCGCCCAGCAGACGTAGCGCGGTGGTCCGGTCCTGTCCACATACCGTTACGTCCGGCTCAAAAGCCGAGCACACTCGCGGTCGCTCCGGCCGCCCGAACAACGCGCACTTCAGATTGACGGTAAGGTGGATACACCGTATTCCGGCTGGCTTGCCCGCAGGCATCCCCGGAATCGCGGAGCTTATCGAAGGCGCAATGCAACACGCTCCGCAGGCGCCGCGGCAGTGCATGCTCAACCGTTGATAGCGCCGGCCAGGGCCGCGTAACGGTCGAGCAACGGAATTACAGCGTCCGCGTCTGCCGAGGGCAGACCCATGATAATTCGGTTGAAACCCATCTCGAGCAAAGCTTCGATCCGCGCCTGATCCGGCCCGACACCAAAGATGCTGAAATCAGGCTCTCCGATTCGAGCCGACGCCTGCCAGGCCTCACGGGTTCGAGCGATTCCTTCCGCATAGTCCACCTGACCCTGCGCGTCAGCACGCGCCTGATCCTGATGAATGGGCATCCAGCCGTCCCCGTACGCAGCAATCCGCTCATAGACCCAGCGCGAGGAAGCGCCCAGCAACACCGGCGGTCCCCCGGGTTGCACAGGTTTAGGGAAAGCCCAGAGCGGGTCGAAATCGACGAGGCTGCCATGGTACTCGGCTTCTTCGTCGCTCCAGATGGCGCGCATCGCTTCGATACGCTGTTGCAGCAGCGGCCAGCGCGTCGCGTAGTCGGTCCCGTGATTCGCCATTTCTTCACGATTCCAGCCGGCGCCGACACCCAGCAACACGCGCCCATCCGACAGCTTGTCCAGGGTGGCTACCTGTTTGGCCATCAGAATCGGCTCTCGTTCGGTGATCAACGTGATACCCGTGCCCAGCTTGATGGTCTGCGTCACGACGGCCGCGGCCGCAAGCGCGACGAACGGATCATAGGTATTCCAGTACTCGCGGGGCAATTCGCGACCACCCGGCCAGGCTGTCTCCCGAGCGGCCGGGATATGCGTATGTTCGGGCAGGAACAGGGATTCAAACCCGCGTTCTTCAGCCGCACTCGCCAGGACGTGGGGCGCGATCGAGTACTCGGTCGCGAACATCAGGATGCCGAAGTCGGCCATGGGGTCTCCCGATTCGCGCTCGAAGAGATCTAGAGAATGGTGGCGTCGAGCCGGGCGCGGTGCTTGTCAATCTTGCGAACGTAGCGGCGGCCAGCCGTGTGCATCAATTCGTCATCCTGATTGATGCCTACGTTGTATGCCACCAACGCACACCGTTCGTTGCCGCAAACCGTCTGGTAATGGGAAATGATCTGCGCCCCGCAGTAGACGTTCTCTTCCGGGTCACCCAGATCCGAGCCGCAGAAGCCACGCCAGTAGGGCCGGACCTGAGCTGGCCCCATTGCCCCCACGTGCGATTTTACATTCTTGCGGAACGAACTCTCGGTAAATATCACGCTAGCGACCAGTTCCGGCGCAAGGCTCTGGCGGGTCGATGCTTCCAGAATCCAACCTGAGAATTCGTCGGCCACGCTCTGACGCACCCCGAAAACCCGATGCATCCGAGCGGCGAACGCTCCTACCTCGTCTTCCCAGGCGGCACGCTGATGGATGCCGGCCGGAATCGCGAACGCGCTGCGCTCGTAGTCCACGGGGCCGTACAATCCGGGCAGGCCGACAGCAGCAACCAACGCGACCGCGACGGCCAGGACTTGGAGCCGGATTACGAACGGTGTCCGCCTGACCATCGGCAACAGCCGGCCGGCAAGCAGCATTTTTGAGTTCACGTCCATATCGGTGCGCATATCCCCCTTGGATACAGCCATTCTATATGGCTTGCGTCACACTATGGAACCAATCCTAAGAAAAAGTGGTGGGGGTAACTGTCCGCGCCTTGTAATGCACGCCTATCTAGTTAGCGATTACTTACTATTGGCTCCGCATTCTATAAGTGTTACAAAACCGAAACATATTAACAACGTCTCATTTATACTAATTTGTTCTATTAACCATGGAGGTATTCTGCATTAAAAGTGAATTCGGGCTCATCCCTCCCCAGTCCTGGTGTGCGTACCGCGCGCGGCGAGCGCTTCGTCAAAACCGGTCAGACGCTCTACCACCCGCGCGTAGACCGAGTCTGCGGGGTACTTTCCCGCGCCATCCGGCTGGCCCGCAGGGCGGCCCATGAACAGCTCGATCGCTTCCTCTACCCGCGCCACGCTGTACACGTGAAACCGCCCGCCGGCGAGGGCATCTCGCACTTCGTCCCGCACGATGAGGTTTACCTCGTTGTGGCTGGGCATGACGACCCCCTGGGTACCGGTCAAGGCACCGCAACTCAAGCAGGCCCGATAGAACCCCTCGACTTTGTGATGAACGCCGCCGATGACCTGGGCTTCGCCCAACTGATTGATGGACCCGGTAATGGCCAGATCCTGACGCACCGGAAGGTCCGCCAGCTCGGAAATGATGGCCACGTACTCCGCCATGGATGCACTGTCACCCTCCACGCCGGCATACAACTGCTCAAACGTTACGCTGCAGTCGAAGGACAACGGAAATCGCTGCGCGAACTTCTGCATCAGAATTCCTTGCAGCACCATCGAACCCTTCTGCTGAATCGGGCCACTCATCGCCACCAGGCGCTCGATGTTGATCACGCCACGGCGCCCAATCGAGCAACGGGCCGTGATTCGCGCAGGCGTTCCAAACGTGTGATCGCCCGGCGACTGAACCGACAACCCATTGATCTGCCCCACCACCTCACCCTCGGTCTGGATCAGAATCATGTTGTCCTGGATCGAGCGGTGTACGCGATCCTCCATCTGACCGTTCCGTTGACGGCGCGTGGCCACCGCCTGGCGGGTGTGCTCAGCGGTCACCGGCACGCCGGCACCGGCAATACGTGCGGCCTCAGTCAAGACGTCGCTGGCCAGCTCGAAGCTGGAGGTCAAGCGTTCCCGGTGTCCGGCCCAGCGCGCGCTGAGGCCCAACAGGCGCGGCATGGCATCCGCCGCCAGAACAACCCCCAGCCGCTCGGCTGCGCCGGCCACCAGTCCGGCATAACACTTCAGGTTTTCCGCGGTGGCATCGACGGTGGCTTCAATCTCAGCCTTCACCTTGAAGTACAGTTGGAACTCCGGGTCGATTGCAAAGAACGCGTAGTACCACTGGGGCGCACCCACCATCACCACATTCAAGTCCAGAGCAATCGGCGCCGGTTTGGGCGCACCGGCAATAGGCGGCGAGTTCGCTCGATAGAACTCTTCGATCCGGATCTCTCCGTCACGCAGCGCGGCCTTGAGAAAACCCCAGAGCAGAGGCTGCGCCACCAGCGCCTCGGCGCGCAGGATCAACACGCCGCCATTCGCTCGATGCAGCGCGCCCGGTTGCACCAGGCCTACGTCGGTCTCCAATCCCCCGCCGGGAAGTTGCCGGTACTCAATGCGACCGAACAGGTTCTCGTAAGTGGGATTCTGCTCGACGACCACGGGCGGCCTGTCCGTTCCGCCACGATCGACCAGCAGATTCACACAATAACGCCGCTGTGCGAGCTCGCTGCGGGCGGTCAGCATGCCGCCCTCCTCCGCCAGGAACAGTTCGTAGTGGTCGGATACGTCCGTGCGCAAATCAGCCAGCCAGGCGCTGACCTCCGTGAAATCTGCAAACGTCTCTTCCAGCCCACCGAGCAGGCCTTCGGTCGCACGCGCGGCGATATCTCGATTCATCTGACGCACGGTCTCAAAATAGCGGCGCTGCAATCGTGCCGCATCCCGATTGATCTGCGCCATCTGCTCCAGAAAGCGACCGCTGCGCTCCTCGAGCTCACGACGCCGCTCGACGGGCAGTGCGTTGAGTGGTTCCGGCGTTCCATCGTCACTCAGCGCCGCGAGCACGGCGCCTTGCGGGGTATTCACAATGCTGAGGCCATTGCTTTGAGCTTCGGCCTCCAGCTCTCGCAGGCGCTCCTGTACAGAGGCTTCACCCTTCGCCTTCAACTGACCAAGCTGGCGTTGGTAGTCCTCGCTGCTGAAAGCGCTCGCAAGTTCACGGCCTAGCGTGGGGATGACCTCTTCCAGCGACGTTTTCAGGCGCCGCCCCATACCCGGAGGCAACTGCATGGGTTTGGGCGTGCTCGGGAACGCGAAGTCCAGCACGTAGACCCAATCGTTGCTTGGCGCCCGATCTGCTACCCAGGATTCCACGAAGTCCCGGGTAGCGGTCATCCGACCGCTACGATCCGGTCCAATCACATAGACGTTGTAGTCGGTACCCGGGGTGTCGAGCCCGAGCGCCAATGCGGCGCCTGCCCGGGAGTGGCTCGACAAGTCGAAGGCCATGCTGCCAGCCGCCGGTTCGGCATCGAACTCGGGGATTCCCACGTCCCGCGCGACGAGCTCCTTCACCGCCACTTCGGTTCAGCCCAACGAGTCGAGCTTGAAGTTGTCCCAGCTAACGGTCCGATCTGGAATCACCACGACCCAGCGGCGGTTGCGTCCGCCGGCACTCGCGCCATTTGGCTGCGGGTCTTCTACGGGCGGCTTGCCATGACCGCCGTTGTACTTGATCCCCATCTGTTGGCGCGCTTGTGCGAGGAACGGATCTGCCTGTTCCGCCGCTGCATCCTCCAGCACTTCGGCTCGCCCCTGAATCATGATCGCCTGCAGTTCCGGGAACTTCTCATTACGATCTACGATCACGGAACATTCCGGCTGGCGCCGCAAGTTGACTACCTTCTGGCCCCGGCCATAGAAGTAGACGCGCCCACCCGCCCAGCCGAACCACATCGGCGTGAGGTTGATCCGCGCGCCGGGGCCCACCGATGCGACACGCATGTTCCATTGAGTGGCCATCAATTCATCGATCTGCCCCGCATCGAGTGCGAGTTCCTTGGGCAATGCCATCGTGCCTCCTCTCAGTTGGTCTGCAACTCAACAATCATCGCACGGCGCTCGTCCTGATCGACGAACCCGAACCCGCCCGAGGTGCGATCGACGAACCCAGCATAGCGGCGCTTGATTTCCGGAACGATGTCCGTGGGCTCTCCAACCACCGCAAAGGCGTCGAGGATGTCGTCGCTGATGAGCGTACCCATTTCCTGCCAGCGCCCTTGCTTGGACATGGCATTCAACTCCGGCTGCAGATCGCCGACCCCAATGGACTCGAGAACACCACGGTATGCAGGCGTCGAACCGTAAAATGCAATCCGCTCGCACACCTGACGTTTGCTCTTCGCGAACGCCTCCTCGTTTTCCCCGGAGACCACGAAGTTCGAATAGGAAATCTCGAACTGCTGCCGGTTCCTGCCCGCCTTGGCAAGTCCCGCTTCAATCGCCGGCAGCGTAACCGACTCGATGAACTCAACGGTACTGAAGGGATGGATGATCATGCCATCGGCCACTTCGCCGGCCACCTCGGTCATTCTGGGACCCACCGCCGCGAGCATCACCTTGGGCGCTCCGTACTCGGTGTTCTGAGGCGTGAACGCAGGCGTCATCAGCGTGTGCGTGTAGTATTTACCGACAAACTGCAATGGTTCCCCGTCGTACCAGTTCGCCCAGATCGCGCGCATCGCCAGAACCAACTCGCGCATCTTCGCGGCGGGTGAATCCCAGGGCATGCTGAACCGCTTGGTTATGTGGGGCTTGATCTGGGAACCCAGGCCAATGGTCAAACGACCCTTCGAGTAGGCGTTGAGATCGTGACCAATGTTGGCGAGCAACATGGGGCTGCGCGCAAAGGCAACCGCGATCGATGTGATCAGTTCGAGTCGCTCGCTGTGCTCGGCGGCGAGCAACAGCGGCATGAACGGATCGTGGGCGGTCTCGGCTGTGCGAACGCCGTCCACGCCGAGTTGTTCGTACTCACGTGTAACCTCGGCCACCCGCTCCAATTGGGGTCCGAGGCCGGCATCTACTTTCACGGCAGCCCCCTTGGCGTCAAGCGGTCAGTTCTTCGATGATCTTGATGCGATCCTGTTTCGGGATGTGCGCATAGGCAGCCGATGTGCGATCGATGATGTCGCCGTAGCGTGTGCGAATCTGGCCTGCGATGGTGGACGGTTCGCCAATGACAGCAAAATTCTCGAGGATGCTGTCATCGATCAGCTCGCCCATGGCTTCCCAGCGACCTTGCTTGGACATCGTGTTCAGCTCTGCCTGCAACTCGCCTACGCCGATCGAATCGAGCACGGGTTTGTATGCCGGGGTCGAGCCGTAGAACGCAATCTGCCGGCAGGTTGCTGTTTTCGCCTGTTCCAGCTCCTGCTCGTCCTGCCCGGTGACCACGAACACGGGATAGCTGATCTCGAAGTCGTCGCGACTTTTGCCGGCCTTCGCAAAGCCTCGCTCCAAGGCCGGCAGGGTCGTCTCTCGTAGATATTTCTCCGTAGTGAACGCATGCGCGATCACGCCATCGGCAACCTCTCCGGCAACCTCGGTCATGAGCGGCCCAACTGCTGCAAGGAACACTCGCGGCGCGCCGTACTCGTTGTCTGTGGGCGTGAAGAACGGGGTCATCAACGTGTGCGTGTAGAACTTGCCCGCAAACTCCATGGCGGCACCTTCGTGCCAGGTCGCCCAGATCGCACGCATTGCCAGAATGAACTCGCGCATCCGCGCCGCCGGTTCCGACCACGGCATGCTGAATCGTTTGGTGATGTGCGGCCGGATCTGCGATCCGAGTCCTAGAATGAAACGTCCCTTGGATGCTGCGTTGAGGTCGTGGCCAATGTTCGCCAGGAGCATCGGCGTGCGGGCGAATGCCACGGCAATCGAAGTCATCAGGTCGATGCTCTGGGTCTGTTGCGCCGCGACGACGAGTGGAAAGAACGGGTCGTGACTGGTTTCCGCGGACAGCAACCCGCTGTAACCCATCTCCTCCAGTTCCTGCGCCTGCGCGCCCACCTTGTCGAGTTCGAAGCCTACGCCACCGTCGACTTTCATTCCGTCGTCTCCCCCAATTTCAAGACCGGGCATTGTATAGCCCTTTGAGAGCCGCTGGGTACCTGTGCCTAACGGGAGGAGCCTGTGCCTAACGGGAGGAAAAAGTACCGGGTGTCGGACCATCGCCTTCGCGAAAGAAGCAGCATTCGACCTTGGTGGCGCTGAAATCCAGCCGATACACCAGATCGTTTGGTTGCGCGACGTCGATCGCCTGCGCGGGGCTCAGTTCGAGGAAGTGGGTGAGAATGGCCCGGGCGATGCCCCCGTGGGACACCAACGCCACTTTCGTTTCAGGAAGCTCGCGCAACGATTCCAGCAGCGGTGTCACCCGCCGCAACATGTCGGGCAGGTTCTCCCCACCGGGTGGCCGGAAGTTATAGGGGTCCCGGCGCCATTCGGCCCAGACATCCGGGAATTGCCGTTCCACTTCTTCGACCCGCAATCCTTCCCACTCACCGAAATGCCGTTCCATCAGGCGCACATCGAATTCCACCGGCACATCCAGCGTAGCGCCGGCAATTGCAGCGGTCTGCCGGGTTCGACCCAACGGTGAAACGATCAGTCGTTCTGCCCCTTCGCGGCGCAGCAGAGCGCCATGTTGCCGCGCATGACCGCGTCCGGCGTTGCTGAGCGGCGAATCGTGCTGTCCCTGCATGCGTCGCGCCTCATTCCACTCGGTCCGCCCATGACGTACCACATAGAGCTGCTCCACCGCGGTCTCCTGGCGAAAACAGCCGCAGGATAGCATCGCCAATGCGACGGCCGAACACCTTGAAGCGCGCCGAACTGGCCATATATCCAATGGAACCCCTGAGCGCCTTGAGGAGACGCGCCCATGATGAGGATTCTGCTGTTCATCGCGACCAACATCGCGGTACTGGTTCTGTTGAGCATCACCTTCAGCGTCTTCGGCCTGGAGTCCTACCTCTCGTCCAATGGCATGGACCTGAACCTGACGAGCCTGCTGATCTTCTCAGCCGCCTTCGGCATGGGCGGCTCATTCATATCGCTGGCCTTGTCGAAGTGGATCGCCAAGCGCTCCACGGGTGCGAAGGTCATCGAATCTCCCGGCAACGACGCCGAGCGCTGGCTGCTGGACACGGTCGCCGGGCTTTCCCGGGATGCGGGCATCGCGATGCCCGAAGTGGCGGTATTCGCATCGCCCCAGCCCAACGCGTTCGCGACCGGTGCGAGCCGGGACAAGGCGCTGGTGGCGGTCAGCACCGGGCTGCTCGAATCGATGAACGGCGACGAGGTCAAGGCCGTGCTCGGTCACGAAATCGGCCATGTTGCCAACGGTGACATGCTGACCCTGACGTTGATCCAGGGTGTGTTGAACACCTTCGTGATCTTCTTCTCGCGCATCATCGGGTTCTTCGTGGACCGGGTACTGCTGAAAAACGAACGCGGCTACGGGATCGGCTTCTGGGTGTCTACGATCGTTGCCCAGATCGTCCTCGGGCTGCTCGCCAGCATGATCGTCATGTGGTTCTCGAGGCACCGCGAGTTTCGCGCGGACGCGGCAGGCGCAAACCTGGCCGGTCGCGGCAACATGGTGGCCGCGCTGGAACGTCTGCGCGCAGCTCACGAGATGCCCAATACCATGCCGGAAACACTCGTTGCCTTCGGCATTGCCGGCGGTCTACGCAAGGGTATGCAAGCCTTGTTCGCCTCGCACCCGCCCATCGGTGAGCGCATCGACGCGCTGCGGCGCGGCGCCTAGTAGCCTGCTGGCCCCTGAATAGCTATTCCGTTGAATCGTCGCCGGTACTGTCTGCGGTACGATAATCGCCGAACTGCTCGTCGCGTTTGGTCAGCGCCTCGGTCAGGCCTTCCCGGAGTTCGGCCAGATGAGCCTGGGTCGAGCGGGTGAAGGTGGCGAGCGTTTGCATCTCGGTGCCGGCGCGGATCGCCGCGCGGATGCCCATGGCATCCATCTGCCGGTGCACCGCACGCTTGTTGATCTGCTGAATGTCACTGGGAACTCTGGCTACCCGCTCGGCGATGCGCAGTACGTTGGCCTCGAGTTCGTCGGCCGGAAAGGCTCGATTGGCAAACCCCGACTGTGCGGCCTCTTCGCCTGACATGGAGTCACCGGTGAGCATCAGCTCCATGGCGCGGCGCAGGCCCACGATCCAGGGATAGAATTGGTTGTCCGGCGGGCTGATGGCGCGGACCACCGGATAGCCGATCTTGGCGTCCTCGGCTACGTATACGAGGTCGCAGGCGGTAGCCAGCTCGGTCCCGCCGGCGAGGCAATAGCCATGCACCTGCGCAATGACCGGCTTGGCCAGATCCCACATCCCCAGGAACCCGTCCACCACGTGTCGGGGCCAGTTACCCAGGCCCCCGGCACTGTAGAATGGCTGGTTCTTCGCCACGTTCGATTTCAAGTCGTAGCCCGCGGAGAAGCACGACCCAGCACCCCGGATGATGGTCACCGCAACCTCCGGATCCTGGTCACCGGTCTCGAGCGCGTGAAACATTTCGGCGCGCAACTCGTTGGACAGCGGATTGCGCTTGTCCGGCCGGTTCAAGGTAATCCGCTGCACTTTCGGCAGCGGCCGATCGAGAATGATGTTCTGGTAGTCCACAAATCCTCCTAGCCGATCGAGAACACGTCGGGCGTGAATGCGGCGAACGTTCGCTGCGTTTCTTCCGCGGTTGCGCCGCCGAGCGGCGCGACGATATGTGTATGAATACCACCTGCCGCATCAGCCAGCAGTCGCTCGCGGCACTCCTCTTCTGGGCCGATGATGGCGATCTCGTCGATCAACGCATCACTGAGCGCGCCGCCGGTCTTCGCGCGATCTTTCTCTGCCCAGCCTTCCGTGATCGTCGAGGCCGCATCGCTGTATCCGGCCCAGGCCAGGAATCGGTTGTAAACCGGGGTGGCGTAGTAAGGTGCGAACCCCGCCCGGAAACGGGCCCGCGCGCTGTCCTTGTCATCGGTCACCAGCACCATGGCCCGGTTGACCACCTCGACATCCTGCCATTTCTTGCCGCCACGTTCCGCGCCGATCTTGAGGTGCTCCATCATCTTCGGCAGCGCGCCCTTCGGCCACAGGTTGAAGACGACCCCGTCCCCCACTTCCGCGGCCATTTCGATCATCTTTGGCCGCAGCGCCGCCAGGTACAGAGGCGGCGGATCGTCCATCGGGAACTGCCGGTAACCATGACTGGCCATGGTGTCCAGGTCGAAGTTCGACTTTTCCCCGGCCAGCATCGAGCGAACCATGATCGCCGTCTCCCTCACCCGGGTCACCGGCTTGTCGAGCGCAATACCGTGCCAACCGCCCATCATGGTCTGGCTCGAGGAGCCGAGCCCCATGACGAAACGCCCGGGCAACACCTGCCCCAGCACCGTCGCAGTCGCGGCCAATACTGCCGGCGTGCGCGTGTATACCGGAGTAACAGCGACACCGATCCGGATGTCTTTGGTTACCGCACCAAGCACGGCGGCGGTCGTCAACGCATCCGGCGCGCCGCCATCTCCGAACCACGCGTCGGTGTAACCGTTTGCCTCGGCCCATTGGACCCGCTCCACCGTATCCTTCACGAAGGGGCTGGCTGGCAGCGTCACCGCCATGCGTCGTTTCAGTGTCATCGTTCTTCCCGATTACAAGCTATGGGGGAACTAGCCTCGCATTTTGCGGCGCGCAGAATCAAGCCGTATGCTTGGCGCCATCTGAAATTGGGGGCAAGCATGAGCGACGCGCCGGAACTTACCGAGGTACGCGAGGCCCATCGTTTCGACGAGCAGGCATTGCTCGATTACCTGCTCACGCACGTGGAAGGTTTCGAACCACCGGTCAGCATTCGACAGTTCGAGGGCGGCCAGAGCAACCCGACGTTCCTGCTCGAGGCCGCTTCGGGCGATTACGTGGTGCGCAAGCAACCGCCAGGTGAACTGCTGCCCTCGGCCCACCAGGTGAATCGGGAGCACCGCGTGATGGATGCCCTGCGCAACAGTGACGTCCCCGTACCGCGGATGTTCGCGTTGTGCGAAGACCCTTCTGTGATCGGCACGAAGTTCTACGTCATGGAAAAGGTCGAGGGCCGGGTGTTCACGGATCTGTTGCTGCCAACCCTGAGCGCCGCTGAGCGCGGTGCAATCTATGAGGATCTGGCGCGCGTGCTGGCGGCACTGCACCGTGTCGACCCTGTTGTCGTCGGCCTGGAATCCTTCGGTCGGCCCGGCAACTACTACGCCAGGCAGATTTCCCGGTGGTCAAAACAGTACCTTGCTTCGAAGACCGAGGAACTGCCGGAGATGGGCAGGCTGATGTCCTGGCTGCCGGCGCATATCCCCGAAAGCGTAGAGAGTGTGATCGTGCACGGTGACTACCGGCTGGGCAACGTGCTGATACACCCGACCGAACCACGGATTGCCGGAGTGCTCGACTGGGAGCTATCCACCCTCGGCCATCCGCTGGCAGATCTCGGCTACCTCTGCATGGATTACCACGCAGATTCGTACTACAGCGAGGGTCTGAACCGCCCGGATCTCGACGAACTGGGTATCCCCAGCGAACGGCAGATGCTCGACTACTACTGCGGGTTTGCCGGCCGCGCGGGCGTGGACAACTGGGGTTTCTACCTCATCTACAACCTGTTCCGGGCCGCCGCCATTATCCAGGGGGTGTACAAACGCGGTCTGGACGGCAACGCCAGCTCGGATTCCGCATTGGAGTTCAAAGACGCGTGCCGCATCCGTGCGGAGCGCGCCTGGTCCCTGGTCGAAGCGCTCTGATACTCGCGACCGTTACAGAATAACCCCGGCAATCAGTTCCAACGCCTCCGGCTGAGAACTGCCAATCAGCATCGAAGAGACATGGCCCTGCTTGCCCGCTTCGACCCAGCGCTGGAGGCGGTCCTTGATCCGGTCCGCGGGCCCGACGAGGTGACAGGCATCGATCAGTTCCGCCGGCACGGCCGCCATCGCTTCATCCTTGCGCCCTTCCAGGAACAGGTCCTGGATTTTGATCGCGTCTTCTTCGAAGCCCAGACGCTTGGCGTAGTCGTTGTAGAAGTTCTTGCCCCGCGCGCCCATGCCGCCGATGTACAGAGCCATGTTGCCGCGAATCGGCATCATGCATTGCTCGACATCGTCGCCCATGACCGCCGTGACGAACGGCGCAACGTCGAAGTCGAGCAGCGATTTGTCGCCCGCAGCAGCAAAGCCCTTGTTGATCGGCTCTTCAAAGACGCTGTACTGCTCGGGATCCATCCAGACCGGGAAGAAGCCGTCCGCGACCTCTGCCGCCGCCTGGACCCCCGCGGGGGTCAGCGTCGCCGCGTAAATCGGAATGTCTTCGCTACAGTGCAGGATGCTCTTCAGCGGCTTGCCGAGCCCGGTCGCGCGCGCTCCCGCGTAGGGAATCTGGTACTCCTTACCTTCGTAGTGCAGAGCCTCTTCGCGAGCAAACACCTTCCTCATGATCTCGATGTATTCCTTCAGACGCGTCACCGGCCGGCCATAGGCCACCCCATGCCAGCCCTCAATGACCTGTGGACCCGATGCGCCAAGGCCAACGATGAATCGGCCGCCTGACAGATCCGCCAGACTCAT
>PVMS01067643.1_pt1 | contig 16198 bp, 11 predicted proteins | sample 1853461 | NCBI WGS metagenome assembly PVMS01 (sample SAMN08582032, study PRJNA380276) | Marine sediment metagenome, whole genome shotgun sequencing project. | isolation source: ocean sediment barecode stripped | collected 2017 | reverse complement strand
TCGTTCCCAGACTCCTTCATCAATAAACTCAGGCTGGTAAAACTGGATGCGAATCTGGCGCTCAAGCATCAACCTGCTCAGAGCAATGCCAGCATCAGCGATCTTCCGCGACTCTCCAATCTTTCGCGCAATTTGGGGAATCGTCTGGCCAAGCAAGATCGCCGGTGACAGGAGGATTAGTTTTGTAACATCTTCCGGATAGAACAAAGTGTAGGCTGAGGCCAACACTCCTCCGAAGGAGTGCCCGAGAAGATTGAACGAACTAAGACCAAGTTGATCGGCGAATGAGGCAAGCCATTCGATAAGATGATCCACGGTATATGGGTCAGTGTCCTGGGAACGGCCAAAACCAGGAATGTCAGGAGCGATCAACAAATATGAGTCGGATAGATCATGCATGAGTTCGCGAAAGCTGTCACCCGAGGTAGACATACCATGTAGCAATAGCAGCGGCTTCGCTCGAGCATCTCCGGCGATATAGTAATTAGTACTGATGCCGAGTGCATCCACACGCCGCTGAGGTATTTCCTGCATTATTGTCAATATCACTCACTTAAAGAATCTTGATCTCTTGTCGGACTATAAGCTGGCTAGGCCAACGACATCCTTTACCGTCTTGGCGTATCTCACCGAGTTGCGAATAGCTTCTGTAACAGCCTCTGTAGCCGCGTTGCCAACCAGATCAACGGGAGCATTCACCAAACAAGTCGCCACCGCAAACGCAGTGTCACCGTCATGAGGTGCATGAGCTGGACGAACGGCGATAGCTATACCATCGTGGGCGCGTTGGGCCAGACGATTTGCTTCGACTTTGTCCATCCGGGCATTTGTGGCAACGACCACTAGTGTTGTGTTCGTTCCTGAATTGGGTGGCTGAAGATCGGAGAGCCACCGCAAAGGGTTATCATTGGCGAGCCATTGACCTTTAGCGTCGCGAGCACCGGCAAGGACCGTGCCGTCTGCGTTTACGACATCCCCGATGCAATTGGTGACAGCTGCTGCAATGACAACCAGGTCGTCCACTTCGAGCTTACTCAGTCCAAAGCCACCCTTCATGAATGTCTGAAATCCACCCCACTTTCCGACCGTGACGCCGGTTCCTGCACCAGTATTTCCTTGGGCTGGCATAGCTTCTGAGGCGGATAGACAGGCCTGATAACCCATCTCGGAATCCGGTATTCTCTTACCCCAGCCCAGAAATAAATCGTAGACTACCGCCGCTGAGACGATCGGAATCGGCCGGATAGGTGTTGGATGGCCGATGTTGTTTTCGGCTAGAAACCTTACCACCCCATCTGCGGCCGCCAGACCAATAGCGCTACCGCCAGTGAGCAAAATAGCATTAATTGTAGTAACTTCTTTGTCAGGCGACAGAAGATCGGTTTCCCTGCTTCCGGGCGCAGGGCCGCGAACGTCGACCCCGCCAACTGTCCCTGGAGGGCAGAGGAAAACGGTGCAACCAGTATGGTTATTCTCATCAGTAGCGTGGCCAATCGATAGGCCGGCAAGGTTATTCATAACCGAGTGATACTCTTCCCCGTCCAAACAGAAATTACCAGCACTCCACCCTTAGGGCAGCCTACCCGAACCGAGAGAATGCCAAGATCAATACGACAGTCGTGTTCATGAAAAAACCACCCACAACGGGTGGTTATCGGTCAGTACGCCCGGAGAGATTCGAACTCCCAACCACCTGGTTCGAAGCCAGGTACTCTGTCCATTGAGCTACGGGCGCGGGATTCTTAAGGTCTTCTTCACAACCACTTCAGTCTACTGGGGCGAGTGGTGGGATTTGAACCCACGATCTTCTGGGCCACAACCAGACGTGTTAACCCCTACACCACACCCGCCATATCAGAAAAGATGCTATCATAAGTACCACCTCTGGGCAAGTAACGACCATGGCTGAGACGCCACCATTAACCCATCACCGCACCCATAGTTTCGCGCGGTTTCCGTTCCAACAGACTTAAGCTACAATCGCTCCATGCCTATTTCTGCGGATGTTCTCAATGGTAGGTATCGGTTAATCCAGCGAGCTGGCGCTGGCGGCATGTCTACCGTGTACAAAGGGCAAGATCTGCTATTAGGACGCCTTGTTGCCATCAAGATTCTGCACGAGAGCCTTACTGGTGATGAAGAATTTCTAAGACGCTTTCAGCAAGAAGCACACAAGGCAGCAAATCTATCACATCCCAACATCGTCACCGTCCACGATATTGGTCAAGACGACCGGCGATATTACATAATTATGGAGTTCGTCGAAGGCTGGACTCTGAAAGATATCGTTCGGCAGCACGTTCGAACAGCCAATCGCCCCCTGTCAATAGAGCGAGCGCTCAATATCGCCATTCAAATATGTTCTGGTGTTGGGTACGCTCATAGGGCTGGACTGGTCCATTGCGATGTTAAATCACTGAATGTCTTGGTCGCCCGTGACGAGAGTACAAAGGTGACAGACTTTGGCATCGCCCGTGCCATGAGCGAAACGAGTATTCACCGGGGTGATATGGTCTGGGGAACGCCTCAGTATTTTTCACCGGAACAAGCCTCTGGCGAGAATGCAACCCCCGCCTCTGACGTTTACAGTATTGGTGTTATTCTGTTTGAGATGCTTACCGGACGTTTACCTTTCGAAGCAGATTCTCATACCGCTTTAGCAATTAAACATATTAGGGATGTGCCCCCCTTTGTCACCGAGTTCAATCCCATGATACCTGAGCAGATCAATCTAATAGTGGCTAAAGTCTTGTCCAAAGAGCCATCGGGGAGATATCGAACCGCCGACCAGATGGGCCGAGTTCTGTCAAGCTACGCCGCGAGCAGCCTCGAGGAGACCGGTCCTGTGGCCTTGCCTGAGGCCTTGCCTATGGCAGTGCCTGCGGCATTGTTTGATCAAGAGGGTCAGGTGGTGGAAGAAGCTGAGACCGACTTTTACCTTATTCCAGATCAGACTATCGAAAGTGTGCAGGGAGAAGCTGATCGACCCGAGCGTGCGAACGCCGGTTCTTCTGCTAAGCCCAATCTATATCTCACGGTGCCCGGGAGCGATCAGGCAATCGATCGTACAGCCCTCATTCTTTCGGTTATCGCCTTGATAAGCCTACTTGGCTTGATCCCACTTTGGTACCTTGTTTACCTCAAATATGTAGGTTGAGAGCCGTTATAAGCCTTTGTGGAGCGGAGCCCTGACCTAAAGGCCCTTTAGCCACAGATATCCCTTTCTGCTATACTGTATGCGTCAAATTGCTGTACGAATCGAAGCAATTATGTAATCAAATTGCTTTTCGGCGTAGTTACGTGGTTATCGGACGCTTTGCGTTCCCGGAGACGGCAGTGTGAGTTCAACGAGAATCACCAAATGGTTCGTCTACCTGCTCATAACAGTGGCCGTTGTGGCCATTTTATGGAGTTACACCTCCAGCGGTCCTGAAGAGGAAGAGCTGGCGGTTAGCACCCTCGCTCAGCAAATTAAGCAAGGAGATGTAGCCGAGCTCGAGGTTTCTAGTGATGGGCGAGAGGTTACCGTCAAATATCAGAATGAGAATCGTCCCCCCGCCAAGACACAGATCAGCGACGTAACCTCCTTAGAGGAGCTCTTAATCGCCTATGGAATTACTGAGAGACAGCTTAGCGATGGTGAGGCTGTCATCAAATACGAGCCTCCTAGCCAATGGGGAAGCTGGCTCAATCTGTTAAGTATCTTCCTACCGGTGCTGCTGATTGTAGGATTCATTTATTTCATTCTGCGTCAAGCTCAGGGATCCAATAGCCAGGCACTCTCTTTTGGAAAGAGCCGAGCCAGGATGTTTACCGGTGACCATCCGACAGTTAGTTTTGAAGATGTAGCTGGCTGTGATGAAGCTAAACAAGAGTTAGAGGAAATCGTTGACTTCTTGAAGGAACCCGACAAGTTCCTCGGTTTTGGAGCGCGGATTCCAAAGGGTGTGCTTCTAGTCGGAGCCCCTGGAACGGGAAAAACCTTACTGGCCAAAGCTGTATCCGGTGAAGCAGGGGTTCCATTCTTCAACATAGCGGGTTCTGAGTTTGTCGAAATGTTTGTAGGCGTTGGAGCCAGCCGAGTTCGGGATCTGTTTGAGCAAGCGAAGAAACATAGCCCGTGTATTATTTTCATTGACGAAATTGACGCAGTCGGCCGGCAAAGGGGGGCAGGTCTAGGTGGATCACACGATGAGCGTGAGCAGACTCTGAACCAGATTCTGGTTGAGATGGATGGTTTTGACACAGACATCCACATTATTATTCTGGCGGCTACGAACCGTCCGGATATCCTTGATCCAGCCCTAATGAGACCGGGTCGTTTTGACCGTCGAGTCGTTATTGATCGGCCAGACATCCGCGGACGCGAAGCTATTTTCCGGGTCCACGTTCGAGGAAAACCGCTGGCTTCAAAAGTCGATTTAACAATTTTGGCTAAGGCGACCCCTGGATTTGTTGGTGCGGATATCGAGAACACTGTCAACGAGGCGGCCCTCCTCGCCGCCCGCCGTGACAAAAAGGTCATTGGAATGTCCGAGTTCCAAGAAGCGATAGAGCGCGTTCAGCTTGGTCCTGAACGAAGAAGCCGCATTATGACGGACGAAGATAAAGAGCTGACCGCCTACCATGAAGCAGGTCATGCCCTGGTCAGCCACTTCCTGCCACACGCACTGGCAATCAGGAAAATTACAATAATCCCTCGGGGTATGGCTGGTGGTCTTACCTGGTTCCTTGAAGACGATGCCTTCTTTTTCAGTCGCTCCAAATTCCAGGCCATTATCGCCACCGCCCTAGGCGGCAGGGTCGCCGAAGAGCTAGTATTTGGGGAAATCACTACCGGAGCAAGCGACGATCTTCAACGGGTTACAAAGACGGCTCGTTCTATGGTCACCCAGTACGGGATGAGCGATGAGATGGGCCCGCGTGTTTATGGCGACAAACAAGAGATGATCTTCTTGGGAAGGGAGATCAGCGAACAAAGAGATTACTCCGATGCTATCGCCGAACAAATTGATGGTGAAGTAAGAGAAATAATCGATTCCGCCTACCGCCATGCCGTTCAGATATTGACCGATCATCGCGATAAGTTGGACCTGATTGCAAGTACACTGTTGGAGGTAGAGACGCTTGAAGCAGAGGAATTCATAGCCTTGATAGAGGGGAACGAACCGCCGGCTTCGCCTCCGTCTGTCGATAAACCTCCTGACACTTCGAGCCAAGAGATTGGCGAGCAAGTTGAATGGGAACCGCCTTCTTCACTGGATCTTCCACCCGCACCATCGCCCGCCTGAATCTTTGGCCTCAGGCAAGATAAATGAGCCAGCTCAGGTGCTGTCAGGTGTTGCCGAGCCGAAACGAAAACCGCACGGATTCAATAAGCGAAGTCAGCTGAAACTAAAAGATGGTTGAAGGACCGCAAAATACGCTCGCACTGATAAACGACGTCCTTCAAGCAGCGATCGTGATTTTTGGAGTCGCGGTCGTACTTTATAACCTCCGTCACGTTGTCCGTGATAGAGTGACTAGAGCCTTTAATTCCCTGCTCTTTTTCGTCGTCATCGTCTATTTCACCGAATTGATGGCAACCCGGGCATCTGTTCCTCTATCTAGCGAGCAGTGGCTGCGAATCGAGTGGATTGGCATCGCCATGGTTCCGGCAGCTATGTTTCATCTGGCGGACGCGTTATTAGTGACCACCGGGGATGTATCGCTGGGTAGACGACTTCTCGTAAGAGTCTGGTACATCATTGGCGTAGTTATCTTCTCACTGGCTATCTTCACAGATCTTTTCGTCACAGGATTGGTCCTTGCCCCGCAGGCCCCGCATCTTCAAGCTGGTTCTCTCTTTATCCTTTTCGTTATCTACTTCTGGCTTCTGAGCGGTCTCAGTATTTACAACGTTTGGCGCGCTCGGGAAAGATGTATCACTTACACGACACGGAAGCGGATGACAGTTATATTTGCCACGTCAGTAGCCGCGCCCCTCGCCGTTTTTCCGTATCTGCTATTGAGCAGTAATTCCAAACCTGAAAGTACTGTAATATTTTGGTTGTTGCTTATCGCCGGCAACATCGTAATTAGCGTAATGTTCTCATTTCTTACATACTACTTGGCCTACTTTGGAGCCGCTTCACCTGACAGAGTTGTTCGAGTACGCTTGTTCAAGTACATGGCGCGCGTACCTATGGCAGCGACGATCGTCCTTCTAGTTTATGTTTTGGTAATCAGGGCTGGATCGATATTTGGTCTGGCTGTAGAAACCGCTGTCGCAATCTCAGTTGTGGCGACGGTCATACTTGTCGAATGGGCTTTGCATACATTCAAGCGACCATTGGAGCGATTTTTTCAACTCACAGATGAGCCAGAAGTGCGGCGAATTCAGCAACTTAGCGAACGGGTTCTGACCACCCGAGATATGCACCAGTTCCTGGACAGTGTTCTGGCTGCGACCTGTGAAGTGCTTAGAACACCGACCGCATTTGTCGCCGCCATTACACCTGAAGGGCCATCGCTTGAGTCTGTCGTTGGACCTCTTGGAAATGAAGAGACGTTCTGGGAAGAGGCTGACTTAACTGAACTGACTGATACAAATGGCGAGGTAACTAACACCGAGCAAAACCTAGAGACGGAAGGCGGCTTTGTTCTTTGGCAAGGATTCTGGATCCGGTCGCTACGAAGCGAAAGAGACCAGTCTGTCCTGGGCATCTTCGGTATCAAAGGCAGAGCACCGCAGCCTGATCTTAGCGAAGGAGAGACAGAGACCTTTAACCGGCTAGCCCTGCAGGCAACTGAAGTTTTGGAAGACAGACTGTTGCAGCAAGAGGTTTTCGCCGCCGTGGAACGATTGTTACCAGAGCTTACGGCGATGCAGAGGAAACGAAGCGAAGCTACCTTTGGCGGCGCGCCAGTTCTTACCGCCGGAGAGCCTTCAGACCAGAATCTGACGACTGATCCCCAATTCAACAGTATGGTTTGGGATGCACTTAGCCATTATTGGGGTGGACCAAAATTGTCTAAAAGCCCGCTGATGCGTTTGCAGATCGTGCAACGAGCAATGAGCAACTATGAGGGGAATCCAACTAAAGCGCTTCGAGCTATCCTGGCTGAAGCTGTCGAGCAGCAGAGACCAGATGGTGAAAGAAATATGACCAGGGCCGAGTGGCTTCTCTATAACATCCTGGAGCTGAAGTTTATCCAGGGTCAGCGAGTCCGTGATGTTGCCAGACGGTTGGCGATGAGCGAATCGGACCTGTACCGCAAACAACGTGTCGCAATTGAGAGCGTTGCTCACACCATCTCATTGATGGAGGATGAGGAATTGTCCAGCCATGAGGAAATTGAAGAAGATATCCCGGAATCACTACCTGTGATACCAGGCCTAGATGAGTAACCAAATTCTTCCTCTCGGTAAGTTGCCTGCTCCCCTTCTCTCGCACCTACTCGATAATATCCAGATCAACGATGACCAGGTATTGATTGGACCGGGACCAGGTATGGATTGCGCAGTCGTTGAAGCTGGGGAGGATCTTCTGGTCTTCAAGACGGATCCGATAACCTTTGTTACAGACGCTGTCGGTTGGTATCTGGTTCAAATCAATGCCAACGACATTGCAACAACCGGAGCACGACCCAGTTGGCTGCTGGTCACTCTCTTATTGCCTGAACACCGGTCCACAGAACAAAGTGTGACTCAGATATTTGAGCAGATAAATGAGGCAGCTGAGGCAATCGGCGTAACGGTTATCGGCGGTCACACGGAGATAACCCACGGGTTGGACAGACCAATAGCGACCGGCACCCTTATTGGTCAAGTAAGTCGCAGGAATTTGATAACGCCCCAGGGGGCAGCACCAAACCACCGGTTATTGCTAACCAAGGGGCTGGCTATTGAAGCAACGGCAATTATCGCCAGGGAATATCCTCAAAGATTGGCTGGAGCTTTGGATGCAGAGGAGATCTTGCAAGCAGCAAACTACCTTTATGACCCAGGAATTAGCGTCGTGGCCGAGGCCCAGATTGCAATTCAGGCAGGAGAGGTCTCAGCCATGCACGATCCAACAGAAGGCGGGCTGGCAGCCGCGTTGTGGGAGCTAGCGGACGCCTGCGGCTATACCCTGGTCGTTGAACCTGATAAGGCGCCGATTTCCGAACTAAGCGCCAGAATCTGTCGAGCAACTGGACTTGACCCGTTTGCCGTAATTAGCTCGGGCTCGTTGTTATTAGCTGCACCCCAGACCTCTGCGGGATCTATCGTCCAGGCAATAAACGAGGCCGGCATCCCTTGCGCAAAGATCGGCTGGATTAAAGATGGCCCTGCTTCGGTATTAAAGGCAGGGCCCGGGAAGCGGACACAAATCGCTAGACCAGAAAGGGACGAGATAACCTCGCTATACGAAAGTTAGTTTCCTTAAAGTCCATGCCGCCGGAGGAATTCGACGTCAGCCAGGATATCGGCCGTTAGACCCTCGGCGACAATCTGGCCTTTGTCCATCACTGCCGTGCGGGGAAGCAGGTCTGATACCATGGCCATGTCATGAGTAGAGATCAGCATGGTCATGTCCAGGTCGTCTAGCAGTCCAATGAGATTTCGTCTTGCTCTTGGATCCAGACCCGCCGTGGGTTCATCCAGTACCAGAATTTCCGGGCTCATCGACAGTACAGTGGCGATGGATATTCGCTTCTTCTCCCCAATGCTCAGGTGAAACGGCACTCTGTGAGCGTACCCCTCCATCTCGACTGCGGCCAGGGCCTCGTTAACCCTTCTTCTCACCTCGTCCTCGGGATATCCGAGGTGAATCGGCCCGAAGGAGACATCATCGTAAACGGTTGGAGAGAACAATTGGTCGTCTGGATCTTGGAACACGAGACCCACAGCTGCCCTGATTTGACCAATATGTTTGTCAACCAAATCAAGACCAGCGATTTGAATTTGCCCCTCCCCTTGGAGGACTCCGTTCAAATGTAGCAAAAGCGTTGACTTACCAGCCCCGTTCGGGCCAACCAGGGCCGTCTTTTGCCCGGGGGGAACCGACATGGTGACCCCATCCAACGCCCTTCTGCCGTCTGGATATGCAAACGATAGATTGCGTACTTTTATTGCGTGATGCATATGCTCCTGGAGCTGACAAGTTCAGCTTATATAAGCGATCGAAATTGTCATCAGATAGACGAGTGAGGCAATAGCCAGAATCATCCGGTCGGTCGATTTAATCTTGAATTGAGTCAGGGTTCGGATCTCGCCCTGGTATCCCCGGGCTAACATGGCGTTGTAGATGCGTTCACTCCTCTCGATAGAACGTGTCATCAGACTGCCTACCATCCAGCCGGTCACACGGGCGCGCCATTGGACATTCCCGCCACCCGGTTGTCCAGCAATCGTTGCGCTACGTGCCTTGCGGGCCGTTCGCAATCGGGACGCCTCATTGCGAAGAACGTCCAGATACCGGTATGTGAAACCGGCAATGGTCACAAGAATGGTAGGCGTGCGAAGCGCCTGCAGACCCCAAAGCAAATCTGGCAGGGTCGTCAGCGTAACGAGAAGAATCGCCGCCTGGACCGAAATCCAGGATTTTACCAATACACTCGCGAATCGGGTCACGCCCTCGACGGTGATATCGATCTCAATCAAAGGAAGCGTCCACAGTGTCTCTCCCGGTACAGTGAACAGGAGGGTTACGGCCGCGAGAGCAAAAGGCAATGCAATTATTGAACGTCTGAGAAGGAAAATTGGGCTACAGCCGGAAAAGTAAGCGGTGCCGTAAAGGACGGCCAATAACAGTGTATAAAAGAACAGCTCTCCTGGCGGAAGAATGCTTAAGGTAACGATAAATCCAAGAGCAAGAAGAATTCTTGTCCGGGGATCTAAATTTGCAACCCCCCGGTCTTGTGCTTCGTGGTTAGTGGTCGGGTTGGAGTGCACGGGCTTTTAGCCTCCGGTATCGATTACCTTGAGAAGGAGATTCGAAAGCTAAGACGATTCTTTAATCGCCAGATGAAGAGATTTCTGCGGATTTCTCGCCAGCTCTGGCGTTAGCTTTGGCGCGAGAAAGAAGACGAACGATTAACTTAGCTATTGCCACCACGAGGAGACAGGATAGGATGGCGCCGCCCGCTATGATAACGATTTGTCCTATCTCACCTCCAAGGAATGAACTTGAATACCCGGGTAGCAATTTCACAACCGGCTCAATCACCCGGTCCGCGAAGCCAAAGTCAAGAGCTACGCGCTCTAGTCCATCTGGTGAAGGCGATGAAATCACCGATAAAGTTGCTACTACAAGGGCAACGACAAGGCCGGCAGCAATTACATACGCGGAACGGTAATCAGTTGATTCTGCATCGCTTTCTACCAGCGCTGGGCGAGTTCTGGCGATAATTAGCACCGCTGCGCCGGTTATCAGTGCTTCCCCGATGCCAATGATGCCATAAATTCCCGCCATAGCCGGTAATGCCACCAGTAAACCTGGGTCGGATGCCGCCAATTCCACTCCGGTCGCGATGGCACCTAGTACGACCGATACCCAAGCTGCTACCATACTTGATACGATCAGACTCTTTCGACCGGATCCCAGCAGCCTGCGAATCAATCCAAAAGTAAGGGCGCCGGTCAACACGGTCAGCACAGCCATGTTGGTGACGTTCCAACCAATGGCCAGAATCCCACCATCCTGAAACAGGAGTGCCTGCAAACCAACTACAACCGTCATTGCCAGAACTGCAGGCCAGGGACCAAGCACAATGGCAATCAAGGCGCCTCCAATCAGGTGGCCGCTTGTTCCCCCAAATATCGGAAAGTTTATCGTCTGCGCTGCAAATACAAAGGCGGCCATAACGCCCAACATTGGAATTTGGCGTTCCCCAAGTAAATCCCTGGTCTGTCTCAGCGTAAAGCCAATGACGGCAATTGTAATCAGCCAACCTATCAATGCGACAGGTACACTGAGAAAGCCATCCGGTATGTGGAGAGCGGTCACATTGAGGAACGTTGACCAGGCCATGTCTTAGTTCTTCCGGATACAGTCGTTACATCGACCATGTAAGGTCAAATGGGTCGTTTCGACTACAAAATCATGAGCTTCATTTATCTGCTCGAGAAAAGGAACAAAAAGTTCGTGGGAGAGTTCGATATCAGTTCCGCAATCGCGACACACAAGGTGGTGATGCGGTTGAGGTTTTGACATCTCATATCTGAGGTGACCTTCCATTGACGATGCGGCGTTTATCAATCGCAAATCCTGGAGCAATCGAAGCGTCCGGTAAACCGTTGTCCGATTGACGGCATCCGATGACCGGCTGACTATCTCATAGATTTGCTCGGGAGTTGCGTGACCGTCTGCCTCGCAAACAGCGTCAAGCACCATCTGGCGCTGCAAGGTCATTTTGTACCCTTCACGACGAAGAAACACGGCAAGATTTAGCGCTTCGTGACTCATTGGAGATCGTTTGCAATTGCAACATTTTGCATTTGCAAATATTACGACAATATCGCGGAACGGTCAAAGTAGTCACGGTAGAAGCTATCGGTTCTATTTTTTGAGGGGTTAAAGTTGAGTGATTTAACAGGGAAATATGCAGCAGCTAGTCGGGATCAATTATCCCTGCCCTCTCCTGGGCTTCCACCAACTTATCGGATTGCCGGATCGGAGAGAGGACGGTCTCCCGCAACACTGAATCGAGAATCGTACTCCTTCGCTTGACGATGATCACCGGACATTCGGCGCCCTCTGCGACTCGTTGGGCTACGTTACCCATGAGTAGATTCCTGAATCTTGGCTCCCTAGTAGCCCCAATCACAATCATGTCAGCCATTTCAGAGGCTTGAATTATGCCTTCAAACGGATTCTCCGCGTGAACGATCTGTTGGACAAATTCGAAATCTAGCCCCTGGGTGGCTCGCCGGAAAGCGTTTTGCGAACGGGCCTGGGCCTGGACTGGGGCAATTCCAGGAACGGCGACATAAATCAAAACGACGGTCGTATTTTCAGAAGTATTCCTCGCCACAGCAGCGGCAGTCGCGACTGCTAGACGGCTATTTGGTCCGCCTGCGATAGGTACGAGAATACGCTCCAGCTTTTTATACGGGCGGTAGCGCATGATGGCGATATCGGCTGGTGGATTGGCAATAATCCGGTCGATCACTGAACCGAAAAGTTGTTCGTTCGTTCCTGAGGTACCTGGCCATCCGAAGAGCAACATGTCGCTGCTGTTCTCCGCTATTGTCTTTAAGATCGCTTCTGGAACGCTCCGGCCAAGGCGAATCATGGTGTGAACGGGTACTTCTTGCTCCTTGGCAGCGTCTATAACAATTTGGAGCGGTGGACGTCCTTCCCTGAGGAACAGTCGCCCATCTGAGAGGTTGAGCTGGCGAGGAACCTTAACCACATGAAGGGCAATGACGCCCCCATTATGCTCCTTTGCTAAGATGCTACCTAATCTACCAAGTTCCACGGCCTGGGCTTCGTCCGCCACCGGAACCAGAACTGAATAATCGACAGAGACGAGCGCCTCCTCCAACAGAACCTCTTTTGGCCTGTCCATTTCTTCTTTACCGCGGAAGTAGCCCCAATAAAGTAAGGCTCCGACAATCATCCATCCCAAACTGACGGCTGCTACTCGAATTCCAAGCGCATAGGCCAGAAAAAGTGCTAGAGCGACGTTAGTAACTATACCTATGACAGGAGGCCAGGGAAAAGCGGGAACGTAAAAACCTCGCTGTAAATCTGGGCGTCTCTTGCGCAAGGTCATGACGGCTATGTTCACTTGAGCAAACATAAGTAGGAACATGATATCGGCCGAGGCCGCGACTTCTTCGAGTGGTAGAGCAAGGGCCATCCCTACAATCAATATCGCCGAGATGAATATGGCCCAATATGGCGTACGCATTCGTGGGTGAATACGGCTAAATACCTTGGGCAAATTATGATCCCGGCCCATGGCGAAGGATACGCGGGAGGAAGAGTAGATTGTCGCGTTTAGAGCCGACATTGTAGAGGCGATACCACTGATCAGGATCAGTATCCCACCGGCAGGCATAAATTGTTTCGCGGCGCTGACAATAGCGACCTCCCTCTCCTCAGCAAGGAAGTCCCAGACCTGAAGACCATCCGGCGGAATAACCGCCCCAATGGCGACAAAGGCCACCAGGACGTATATAACGACCACAACCGCGATCGATATGAATATCGCCCTGGGTATGTTGCGCATTGGATTGATTACTTCTTCCCCGCTTTGAGCGATGATCTCATACCCTTCAAAGGCTATGAAGGTTAGACCCATGGCGACAAATACTCCGCCAAGCCCATTTGGGAGCAGATCCTCCTTGAATACGTCGAGAGATCCGGGTCGTTCAATTATGGTATAGATGCCAAAGCCAACAAAAAATAGAAGTATGATCACCTTGGCTATCGTTACAACGTTCCCGATGGCACCGGCTTCGCTTGCGCCTCTGAAATTTATGTATGAGAACAGGCAAACAATGAGCAACATGAAAGCCAGGGTCATCTGGTGCCCGGTCAATCCAAAAGTTGGCAATCCGGCAAGGCGCCAAATCTCAACCGCAAATCGGCCGAATCCCAGGCCATATAATGAACATGCCACCGCATGAGCGAACCAGCTCATCCAGCCAGCCATAAAGCCTTGTGTATCGCCCAATCCTTCTTTCACCCATAGATAACCCCCACCGGCCTCTGGGAAACTGGATCCTAACTCTGCATATGAGAGCGCTGTAAAAGTGGTCACTATTCCGTTCAGAAGAAAGGCGATGACGAGAGCTGGCCCGGCTTCCCCGGCGGCAATACCTGTCAGCACAAATATACCGGCGCCGATCATTGCCCCGACGCCGATCATGGTGATATCAAGCAGACCGAGGGTCCGACTTAAGGTAACCTCGGAGCTGTTGGTATGGTTACTCATCAATCCTCCAATGGTATGTGGCCGTCTGATTCTACAAGAAACGCGTTCGAATGGGCAATATCTGCCACAAAACACGCTGGGAGTATTGCTGCGCATATGCTAAACTTACTCGGGTACTGCCAAAGATGATCGGGGCGGTAACATGAATTATGTCAAGTAGTCCAGGGACGATTTTTTGGTCTACGATGGAGATTTCTAATGACTAAAGCTATTCTTGAAAAACTGCAGATCAATGAGATTAACGCGGGGGTCTGCACAGGACCGGGCGAATGGCTAGATGATCCCGATGGGAGAAGACTTGCCTCATACAACCCGACCACAGGAGACGTAATCGCCGAGGTGGTTCAGGCGACGCCTGCTACCTACGACCAGGTTATAGAGAATGCGAGCCGCTCTTTTCAAACCTGGCGAATGACGCCGGCCCCGAAACGTGGAGAATTGATACGGGATCTGGGAAACGCACTTCGCGAATTCAAGGAGCCCTTGGGTGACCTTGTATCCATCGAAATGGGGAAGATTCGCATCGAGGGACACGGAGAAGTCCAGGAGATGATTGACATCTGTGATTTCGCGGTCGGTCTTTCGCGCCAGCTATATGGTTTGACCATGCATTCAGAGCGACCTGGACATCGCATGTATGAGCAGTGGCACCCACTCGGACCTATTGGAGTCATCACCGCTTTTAACTTCCCAGTCGCGGTCTGGTCATGGAACGCTGCGCTTGCTGCGGTTTGTGGTGATCCTGTAGTTTGGAAGCCATCACAACTCGCCCCACTTTCTGCTATTGCCGTACAAAATATCTGCAACCGGGTTACGGCTGACCACGGTCTTGAAAGCGTCTTCAACCTGGTTGTTGGAAAAGGTCATGAGATTGGCGATCTCTTTCTTCAGGATAGCCGATTGCCCCTTATTTCCTTTACTGGATCAACCGAAATCGGACGCCATGTGGCCCAAGCCGTCGCAGGACGTTTTGGCCGGACGATACTGGAGTGTGGCGGTAACAATGCCATCATAGTCGCTGCTGATGCCAATCTGGATCTTGCGACGCGGGCAATTTTATTCGCCTCTGTCGGTACCGCAGGACAACGGTGTACGACTACACGAAGAATCATTGTTCACAGGCAGATCGCCTCTCAACTCATTGAACGGTTAACAAAAGCATACCAACAAGTGAGTATCGGCGACCCCCTTGATGACGGCACCCTGATGGGACCTCTTGTATCGGATGAGGCCGTGACCGATATGTTTGCTGCACTTGAAATAGCCAGCACCGATGGTGGTGAGATCTTGAGTGGGGGAAACCGGCGACCGGATTTGGGCAAGAATTTCGTCGAACCAACTATTGTGCGCATGCCTATGCAAACCGCCATCGTCCATGAGGAGACCTTCGCCCCAATTCTTTATCTACTAGAGTACGACAATCTAGAGGAAGCTATCGCCCTGCACAACGAAGTTCCCCAGGGGCTTTCCAGCGCAATCTTCACTGAATCCATGCGCGCGGCCGAAACATTCCTTTCAACTATAGGTTCTGATTGCGGTATCGCCAATGTCAATATTGGCACGTCCGGAGCTGAGATCGGCGGAGCATTCGGGGGTGAAAAAGAGACTGGTGGCGGCAGAGAAGCCGGTTCGGATGCCTGGCGAGCTTACATGCGCCGGCAGACAAACACAATTAATTGGTCGAAAGAACTCCCCCTTGCCCAGGGAATCACCTTCGGCGATTAGCCAAAAATGTAAGGGCTTAGTGAAGTGATGTATTATTTAAGATCACATGTCTATGCGAAATCCCTGTCTGTAGATTTTCAACGCTGATTTTCTAATTTTTCCTTTCTAATTATTTGTAACCCAACAGTTTTCCTCAGAAGGTGGACTTTTCTGTGGACGCTTACGATGAGACCTTTCAGGGTCTGGTCTATCATATTGCTTAAACTGCAGAGTTTACGCCGAGAAATGTCCAGACCCAGGAAGAGCGAGTCACCATGGTCTTCCCCGTCAAGATCCGGCTTGATAACTCTCGCGGACTGTTGAAACCTGGCTTGCCAGCCGATGCCGTCTTCGCAAACCAGAGCTTCGAATATTCGGGAGAGTGACTGATCCCTTAATCTGTCAGACCCACTTAACCGCGAGATTCGATGGTATAGGTCATGTATGCCCATAGCCTCCATTCTGTTTATGCTGGATAGAGAGATTATGGCCCAATCTATCTCCCAAAATCGCTGCCAATCCGCATAAAAACTGCTACAATCGTGCGGGATACTCCCATTAAGAACTCTCTCAAGCTGGACGA
>PVMS01093223.1_pt1 | contig 16205 bp, 12 predicted proteins | sample 1853461 | NCBI WGS metagenome assembly PVMS01 (sample SAMN08582032, study PRJNA380276) | Marine sediment metagenome, whole genome shotgun sequencing project. | isolation source: ocean sediment barecode stripped | collected 2017 | reverse complement strand
TGTTCCTGAGTTATCTCCCCCCCCCTTTCCATAAACTCGTCACTTTGCTGCGCTGAACCTTGCTGAGCCGCATTGAATGCCTCTACAGCCTGTTGCAACTGATCTGTTTCAATTTCGTTTTTATTGAGTAAACGCTCGACCTCACTCAGAGTGTCTGTTTTCCTGTTTTCGATCTGGCGCTCTACTTCATTGAGGTTCAGGCTGCCCTGGTAGTCCGTAGCAGGAATTGAAATACTTAGTTTGGTTAATATGTCCAATGCCTCAAATGTATCCTCAACACTGGCTTCAGCTGCGACTAACTTCTGACAAATTGTTTTCCAACTGGCATCATTTGGCATCACCAGTGGACATAATGCGTTCATTTCCCGGTATAAGCCCGGTAAATCGCGCTGGATTTGCGCGAGCAAACGAATGTTTTCTAGCACCAGGAAATGTCGTTTTGCTGTATCGGAGTCTACATAATCATCCAGCCTGGCTTGAGTGGTTATACTCGCATACTCTTTTCGTCTAAAAGTACCGTACCAGGTTTGCGCCCAAAGAAAACACGCCATGGCCTTAAAAAGAGCTCTATTTTTTTCTTTGTCTCGGTACCTTGATATGGATTCAGGTAAAAATAAATGCTTTGTATCGGTAAATATCTCCTCTCCTGATTTTAGAGACAGCGATCGACCACCCAAACCGCGTATAAAAATATCCAGTTGGGGTTTAACTTCAGACAAATAGCAGGCATAGGCGTTTCGAGCATGGCGTGCTTTGAAACCACTGATATCCTGCAACGCAAGTATCGCAGGGTATAAACCTTCCCGGTCGTACAATGCCAGGCTTTCTAAAAGCCAAACTCGCGCGCCCTCCAATCCCAGCTCAGCCATTGCCTGCCCAGCAAGGATAGAGAAGCTATACGTAAGTTCAATGTTTGTAAGTGATACTACCTCAATCCAATGTAAGGCAAAGCGTTGGCCCTCATTGCTCAATGAGCGTACAGATTGTTCTACCGAACCCATCGGTTGCCGTGGGGAAAGGATCGGAGAGAGAATGATCTCTACCTTAGCAAGCACCTCCTTAGTGTTAAACCTATCCTGGTCGGGTATAGAATCCTTCATTCAAAACATTAGGGCCTCCTGCTAGGAGGTGCCTGTCGGATTTAGCATGTTTCGTTCCCTCGTCATAACAAGGTTGGCCACAAATATCGATAAACTGAGCCTATCATGATCTTTAGATGGAACAGCCATTATCCTCACATGATAGACTCATTTATTCGCTCTCGTGAATTTTTCACTAAAACATCCAAACTCCTGTTGGCGACTCTAATATGTTTCACGTGAAACATCTAAGCGATTAATCCACAAATCGCACAAACAAGACGTCGAGGGATTTATAGCCTCATTGGCATAACCAGCCATGATGATAAATCATCATCGGGTCTTTGGAGAAGACAAACCGAATCTTTATCCTTGATATTTATGATTATATGCTCACTTTTGATCACCTTCAGCGCCTCAATAATATAGTTAACGTTAAAGCTAGTGGTGATTTCTTCGCCGTCATAAACACAGGGTAATTCGTCTTCGGCTTCTTCCTGTTCTGGGTTATTGGTTGAAACTTTAAGTAAATTATCGTTAAAATTTAGACGAACGCCGTGTAAGCGATCATTTGTTAAAACAGAAATGCGCGTTAAGGATTCCAGAAATTGTTGTCGGTTTATTTGAATTGATTTATCCAGATCCGCTGCTAGAATCGATTCATACTCCGGGAATTGGCCGTTTATAAGTGTAGAGGTAATGACCGTGTCTGAAGCACTCAATTTTAAATGCTTGTTATTTAGTTCAAGTTTGACAGTCTCGGGGGCTTCTTTCCCTCCCCCACTTTCAGATTCTGATACCGTATTTAATAAGCGCATGATTTCCTGGATGGCTTTACGCGGTATAATTATTTGATGTTTATCGGGTGTTTGGTTTTTATCCAGCCGAGCCTCACTTTTTGATAATCGATGACCGTCAGTGGCTACTGCTATCAGGCGATCATTATCTACTTCAAGCAGGATACCATTCAGGTAGTAACGAACATCCTGCGCGGCCATTGAAAATGATGTGAGCTCCAGTATCTCTTTAAATTCCCTAACGGGCAGAGTAAAGCGTTCCTGATACTCCACAGCCTGGAGCATTGGAAATTCATTTGCTGGTAATGACTTTAAGGTAAACCGGCTTTTAGCTGAGGTTAGAATAGCCTTACCCGGTTCAACCTTTATATTAATACTGCAACCGGGTGGCAATGCCCTACAGATTTCAAGCAGCTTATTCGCAGCCAGGGTAATCTCTACCTCATCCGAACTGACGCCAGTTACTATTTTATTAACTTCAACTTCAAGATTGGATCCTGTAATAGATAAAACACCGTCTTTTTGTTGTAAATGAAGATTCGACAATATTGGTAATGTTTGTCTTTTTTCGACCACGCTCGATGTTGATATCAGCGCGGGTAAAAGTTGTTCTCTTTTAATTTTAATGTTCATTTTAAATCTACTTTATTACTATTATTAGCCCTGTTGAAAACGGTATATCTTATTAAACACATTATATTCAACTAGATACGTTAATATTGCTTGTGTATTAACTGTGTGTAACTTGTATCGTAATTGTGCATTACTTTATGCACAAGCTTACGCACAGATCATCCGTCGATAGCAGGAACTTATACATATTATATACATATGCTGGTGCCCGAATCTCTATCCACCGATTATTTTCTGTAGTCTTTTGTAATCTGATTCAAAATTTAGATCACCTTTTACCAGTTCATCTACTTTTCTACAAGCGTGTAGCACCGTAGTATGGTCCCGGCCACCAAATTCAGCCCCTATTTTGGGCAAGCTTAAATTGGTATATTGCTTTGAAAAAGACATCGCCATCTGCCGTGGCCTGGCTACATTACGCGCGCGGCTTTTGGATATCAGGTCCGAAATTTTTATATTAAAATAATCAGCGACTAGCCGTTGGATATTATCTATGGTGAGTTGCCGGTCTTTATAAATCAGAAGATCCTTAAGCGCGTCTCGAGCGAGGTCGACATCGATATTTCGATCCGTAAATTGTGCGTAAGCGGATATGCGGTGCAACGCACCTTCCAATTCGCGCACATTTGAATGAATAACGTTGGCAATAAAAAACGCGACATCATAGGATAAATTGAGTTTTAACTTACCCGCTTTCGCTTCCAGAATGGCGACTCTTGTTTCGAGTTCCGGCGCTTCTATCTGGACGGTAAGGCCGCTACCAAAGCGCGATAATAATCGCTCTTCGACACCTTGCAGCGCCTGGGGTATCCGATCGCTGGTAATAATTATTTGTTTTTGGCCTTCTAATAACTCATTGAAAGTATGGAAAAATTCTTCCTGTGTCTGGTTCTTACCCGCAAAAAACTGGATATCATCAATCAGCAAAGCGTCTAAAGAGCGATAGTGGCTCTTAAACTTATCCATACGATTATTCTTCAGGGAATCAACCATATCCGCCACGAATACTTCAGAGCGGATATATACAACGTTAGCAGCGGGATTGTTGTCCAATATAAGGTGCCCAGCAGCCTGCATAAGATGCGTTTTACCCAAGCCCACCCCACCATAGATGAACAGGGGATTGAAGCCGCTATCCGGGTTGTTGCCTACTTGAGTGGCTGCAGCACGGGACAACTGGTTTGACTTTCCTTCAACGTGGGTGTCAAAGGTAAAATTTGGGTTCAGAGACAGACGCTGATTAGTTGTTGCTTTTGCGTTCAGGCTGTCACTAAAATCAATCGATGGCTCACTTAGATTTTCATCAGCGGGTTCATAGGTGCCAACTTCGAAACTTACAATCTCTATACCAGGGTCGATAATAGCAACGGTTTTGCGTATATCATTCGCCAGGTTACGTTTTACGTAATTAAAGACATACCGATTTGGGGCCAGTAGACGCAGCTTACGCTGTTTCATGATGGGTTGAAGGGGCAGTACCCAATTATTTACCGTTTCTTCAGTAATATTTTTTTCGAGTGTTTTAAGGCAATGCTGCCAGAATTCGTCTGTGTTCAAAATTTAGTCAATTTTTATTGGTGATTTCAAAAAAACCAGTTATTTCATAAACAACTGATTATATTAGTTATTATTTATATATCACTGGGATATTACCGCCTAGTTTAGGGGATATCTGGCGATTTATCCACAATTATAAACCTTATCCACAAAACACTTCCTAGAAGGTGAAATTAGTCTGGGAGGTGTTCTCATCAAAATCTCTGTAGACCGATATGCGATAAGCGTTTTTAGCGTTGTGTTGAAAAATCGGTCGAATTAAGCCATTCTGTCACCACTTCGGTTAAAGGGGCGCCGGCGTCATGAAAATAGTGGTCCGCGTTTAGTAGCATAATTTGCTTCGAGCCCGGGTTACCACCCGCGTCCAGCAATGCCTTGCGTTCTGGTAACATAGCGATTGGGCGAGGAAACTCCAGCTCCCCATACAAATCAAGCACCGGTACGCGCATCTGGGCAAAGGGCAAAGGGGTTTTAAGTTCCTGGCGGTAATCGGTTGCTCCTGCTCCCATGATGACATAACCATTAATTTTTGAATCATTGCTGTTATTCAACCAGTCATTCGCCATATGGGCGCCACAGCTATGCGCTGCAAGAATGATGGGCTGATCAGAAGCACTGGCGATGTAGCTGATCGCGGATTCGATCCGGCCACGCGCAAACTTGAATAAAGGCAAATAATCGTAGTAGAGGCGTCCTTTTTCTAATACCGGCATTTGAATTGAGAGCGTAGACCAGCCCGCATCAACCAAACCAGTTCTTAGCGGCCCTGCTACTTCCGGCCAGTCCGGGTGGTAACCGCGGCCGTGCAAAATTAGGACCGTACCCTTGTTTTGCTCTTCATTTAGCGTATGTATGCCAAGGAACTGGTGGTTATTAGCTTCCAGCCAAATCGGTTCACCATCAAAAATATCGTCTACAATTTGCTCGGCTAGCCGGGTTTCCCGTGCGTAATCAGGACGGCTCTCCGCTTGTACTACAATAGTTGACAAGATACTAAGCCAGGCGGCCAGGCAGAGAGAGCATATGGTTCTAGGCTTGTTTGTCATGTTAAATATTATGCTTGTTACCGGCACCACTTACACTTAGCTCGACGAGTTCATGAATTGCATGCTTTCTCACTTGTCTGTTGATTCTACAGTAACCCAGACCAATTTGGCTCAGGCCGCAATCGACTGTACGCACGATTGCGGCGCTCAATCAGCCTAATTCGGTTAGCAAGGGTCTCTGTAATACCCCAGACATTACTTTTATGACTACGCGATCATTGCGCGAATTCGTGAAATATGCGGGTTAGAACGCGTCTTCTTCGGCCTCCAGGTAGGCCAGGCTGACCAGTTTACCCAAAGCTTGTTCCAGGTCGGTCCAGGCAGCGATATTGCCAATTCTTTTTTCTACAATGGGCTTTATTTCGTAATCAGCCAGCCCATTTTCGTATTCTTCAGCAACGGTTGAGAAAATGGTATCAAACAGGTTTCGGAAATCTATTACGACTTGTCGGGTGCCGGTTGCACCGTGACCCGGAACATAAACATTAGCGTCCAATGCCAACATTCTGTCTAAAAAGGCGATCAAGCCTTTAAAGTTACCGTCATCCAGGCGTCCTACGCGATTGTTCATCACCGTATCCCCAAGGAATAATACCGAATCATCCTGCAATAAAATCGAGATGTCACTGTCGGTATGTGCGACTGGATCGTGAAAAACCTGGAATGTTCTACCCGCGATTTTCAGCTCATTCCCATCATCGGTTGTCACGTTTGGAGAAAAATATACCGTGCCATCGCTGGCGCCATCGGTGAGTGTACGCATTTGGTCTACCCAGCTTTGTCCTTCTCCGGCATTGGCCTGTTCGATCATTGCCGGGTGCGCGTAGTGTTGCGCATCGGGATAAGCTTCCATAATGGCCTGATTTCCTAACCAGTGGTCGCCATGTATATGGGTAGTTATGGTAGCGACAACGGGCAGATTACTCACGGTTCTAATTTGTTCCAGCACCATGTCCCCCACTTGTACCGTACTACCGGCATCAATAACGATGATGCCGGTATCACCAACCACAAAAGCCGGGTTGTTCATAAACCCCTGGTTTTCTGGGTTAGGAATCGCCAGTGGCCCATGTATCACATAAGTAGAGGGAGCAACCTGTTCGGCGCTATAGGTGGCCTTGATTGGGCCGGCTTTTTGCTCCCCGGCACTTAACTGAACGGGCACCCACAGTGAAATGGACAAGAGTAAAGCGACGCTGATGTGTAGGGTTTGTCTGAACATGGTTTACCTGCTTAGCTATAATGGGTGGTGCGAGTTTATCAAGGGCTTAAACAATTGATGTGCGTATGCGTTTGCTGCCCAGTTTTTCATAAACCGTGCCTGATCCTTTTGATGAGCGCGCGAAAAAGAAGATTTATTTTTGCGCGCGCGCGCCGCATCCAGATCAATTAAATAAAGGCGGTCTCCCGACAATATTATATTACTCGCCTTTAAATCGCCATGAGATAATTTCCCGGCGCGTAAAGACTCAAACAGGTTAATGGTGTTTTTTTTCAATTGGTCCAGTTCCCGGCAGGGAAGTGAACCATCTGCCTGGTTTGCAATATAATGCACCAGCAACGTCCCTTCAATGTACTCACTAATAAACCAGGATCGCAGCTTAATCGGCCCTAACCATTCCTGGATTACGGCAATATTTGGTGCGGTATATAAACCTTCCCGGGCGAAAAGGTCGCCCATGTTTCGACAGTTGTCGGCGCGACTTCTTCTGAACGGGCGCCTAATAGCGTGCCAGATTCCCCGAGTGTTATAGCGTTTTATCAGTAAGGCCCTGGATCGGTAGCTCGCGCGCCAGATTGAAGTGGCTATATCCTCTTTAAGGATCACCTCTTTGTGGCTTTTGTCCTGCGAAATCTGTTCCAGTTCATGTTTGAACTGAGGCGTATCAAACTCGGCCTCAATCCAGTAACTACAACTTTTAAGCATGACGTAGGACAATAGTAGCTCGGATGTGCCAGTAGCGGTTTTGCTTGGCTCGCTGAATATAGTCAGAAGCGATCGCTTTGCTATGTGCCTTTTGCTTATGCCGCATTTTGTTTGTGAGTTTGTGCCAGAGCCGGTTTTCGACGACGCTGTTCTGCGCGGTATACGCGTTGACCGCGTCGTTGGACATCCTTCCAGAAACGTGAATCCTCAGCCAGAGCTTCACGCAGAGATTTACCCATATAAATTGACATAAACCGGTATAAATCGCGCGCACTTAGATTCATGTCCATGCTGGAAAAATACAGACCCGCGACATCTTTAACGCGCCATCGATATGGGGTGCGCTTTCGCAATTGCATCCGATGTAAATCAATCAGAAACAAGCGGCTTTTATCCGTCGAAAGATGATGATTTTTATCATAAGCCCTGCGTAACAGGAAATGAATGAGATAGTAGTCCCGATGATTTGCACCGCTATTGTGCATAACCCGAGTGATCCGGGCCAGCTGATCAATTAACCAGCGTTTAAAGCGTACTTCATGCTTGTCCTGTGGCGGGTTGCTCGACCATCGGCCACAAAACTCTTCAAGGCTGATGGTGTCTTCCAGCGCTTCGGTAATAACAAACGACTTGCGACGCGCCGGGTTTCGGTTGACCATGCCGTAGCCTGCAGGTGTCATGGTTCGAATGTTAATGCGGCCAAGATGATGGATGCCGTGCCATTCATTCTGTGCGCCAATTACGGGTTTTTTCAAGTAACTAAGGTTTTTGAGGATTTCCCCCCAGCCTACCCCGGTATGACTTTTAATATAATAATTTTTATTATCATGGCTAAATAACACAGTCTGTCGGCCGGGCGCCTCTCGAATAATTTCCCCCTCGGTCTGCATTATATTTTGAATATCTAGCGGACGATCGTAATGTGAAACTAATTCATCGCTCAGGTAAACATCACCGCCGAGAGGTGGTGTTTCTTCTGTGGATGTTTCATATTGGACATGATCGTGTACCCAGGTTTCCATCGCGCTGACAGCGGTTTCGGGCATTTTGTATAGATCCGGATTTCTGCCGTATTCCAACCCGTTTTGTCGCCAGACATCACGTTTATCAGAGATCAACATGGTGGTGAGCGCCTCGTTCAGCAGGGTCTGTTCAAATGGCGAGAACAGAATTTGCCCGGCTTTGGCTTTCGCAATGTGTGGGGCATAGCCGCATACATCTGTGGCAATAACGGGCAAACCGGAAATAATGGCTTCCAGAATCACAGTGCCTGTATTTTCGCTATACGCTGGATGGATCAACAAATCTCCGGCGATCATTAATTCCGGGACGTCGTCGCGCCCACCCAGGAAAGTGACGCGGTCTTTTAAGTCTAATTGCGTAATCAGTGTTTTATAGTTTCGGGTTGTATTGTCCTGGCCAACAACAAACAAACGCGTATTGGCTTTAAGTTCATTTGGTAAAGCGTGCATCGCTTCTATGGCGCGATCCAGGCCCTTGGTCTTAAAACCAGAGCCGATAAACAGCAGGAGCTTTTCATCTTTCAGCCCCAGCGCTTCACGCTTGCGCTGTCGTATATCTTTGTAATCGCCGGTCAGCCGGCGCGCCACATCCAGGGTTGGCGGCATCATAATAAAACGACTTCTGGGGGTGCCGTAATGTTGCTGATAAACGCCCATCTCGCGCGATGAAAGCGAAAAGATCGTGGTATCTTCATGCGCATGGAACACGCCGTGTTCAAACGCGTGCTGATAGTGATAGCGCGGGGTAATTCGATATATCGGACCGTAACGGGGTTTGGCACGTGCAATGTAGCAATAATCCGCACCGTAATAGATGTCCAGGCCCGGCATTTTATTAAACCCCACTACCGCGTCGAAGTGTTCCCTGGAAATAGCTTTATTAAAGCGGCGGTGAAATTGAGCGTTGCGGCCGTGATTTGTGAACCCTGAGGCATTCAATATGTGTATATTGACCCCTTCAGGTTTATCGCCCTGCCACTTGGATACATATACTTCGACGCTATGTCCGCGCTCGATCGCTTCGAGCAGGATGCGCAGAAAATCGCGTGCCAGACCCGAATACGGAAAATAATTATATAAAGCAAAAGCAAATCGCATGTTGAGCCGCCCGTGGCGTTACTGGCGCACCTGCCAGCTTTGCTCCCATTTGAAGGCTGTTCGACAAATGAGCTCCAGGTCGTCGTATTGGGGCATCCATCCCAACAGACGTTTAATTTTCGAGTTGTCAGCAATCAAACTGGGCGGATCGCCCGCGCGCCGTTCAGTTTCAATCGCGGTAAAATCGACACCACTGACTTTTTTAACCATCGCCACCACTTCCTTAACGGAATAACCCTGCCCGTAACCACAGTTGAGCTGGATAGAATCGCCATCTTCAGCAAGATAATCCAAAGCCTTCAGGTGAGCCGCGGCCAGATCATCGACGTGTATATAATCCCTGACGCAGGAGCCATCGGGCGTATCGTAATCGGTGCCAAAGAGTTTCATTTGCTCGCGTTTCCCGGTGGCTACTTCGCAGGCGACTTTAATTAGGTGTGTCGCTTCGGGTGTCGCCTGGCCCAGTTTTCCGGCGATTTGTGCCCCGGCGGCATTAAAATAACGCAGGGCGACGAATTTAAAGGGCGTATCTTTGTGTTGATACGCAATGGCGACATCATTCAGCGTCATTTCGGTGATCAGTTTGCTATTACCATAGGGGTTGATTGGTTTCATGTGGGTGTCTTCTCTGACTTTTTCAACGTCCGGTAAGCCATATACCGCGGCACTGGAGGAAAATACAAAGCGTTGCACACCGTGCTGCTCACAGGCATTGATTAAACGTAGGGAGCCGACCACGTTATTCTCATAATATTTAAATGGATCGGTCACAGATTCGGGTACTACGATGTAACCGGCAAAATGTACGACTGAATCAATACTATGTGTCTGGAGAACCTGCTTAACGCAGACAGAATCGGCGATATCTCCTTCCACCAGGGTTGCTTCTGGATCGACCGCCCAGCGGTGCCCCGAGTAAAAATTATCCAGCACAACCACTCGGTGTCCCGCATCGACGAGTTGTTTTACGGTATGAGAACCGATGTAACCGGCGCCCCCGGTGACAAGAATATTCATAAATCAACAAGCATTTCAGTGTTTAAAGATGTTTTGGTCAAGGAAGTTCGTATAATCACGGGAATGATACCCCAACGCGGACTTTATCGCAGTTAAAATAGCATATGCAAAACACAGGCAGCCAAAACACCAACAGCAAGCCAACTGATTCGCAACAGGCCTCGCAGATCGCACGAGGCCTTATTGATTTCATCGGTCGCTCACCCACCCCCTTTCATGCGGTTGAAAACGTGCGCTCTTTACTAAATGCCGCTACGTATACTGAGTATCAGCCGGGTGAATCTTTAGCTCAAACAGGGCAGTTTTATGTTCGTCGCAATGGTTCCAGCCTGATAGCGGTTTCACTCAATGCGCCTCTGGATCGAGGTTTCGCCTTAGTCGGCGCGCATACGGATAGCCCCTGTTTAAAGCTTAAGCCGGACGCCGCGTACAAAAAGCTGGATTATCTTCAACTGGGTGTCGAGGTGTACGGTGGGGCACTGCTGTCGCCCTGGTTTGACCGCGACTTATCGATCGCGGGTCGTATATCGGTTACGGATAACAATGGTACGTTGCACAACCGTCTGATCGATTTCCAGCGACCGGTGGGTAGCATTCCCAGTCTGGCGATACACTTGAATCGTGAGGTAAATGAAAAGAACGAAATAAACCGACAAAATCATTTACCACCGTTGCTGGATCTGATTGATGATGAGCCGGATCTGCAAAGCCTGTTGCTAAAACAGTTGGCTCTACAGTACCCCAAGGACGCTTTTGATAGCATTCTGGGATTTGAATTGAGTTTGTATGACACGCAAGCACCCGCCATTATAGGATTGCGCGAAAACCTAATCGCTTCCGCGCGACTGGACAATTTATTGAGCAGCTATATCGGCTTACGATCGTTGTTGGCGCAGGGGCAAAAGCGAAACTGTGTGCTGGTGTTAAATGATCATGAGGAAGTAGGCAGCGCCAGCGCAGCTGGAGCGGGTGGGCCGTTTCTTGAATCCGTGCTGCGTCAGATTTGCGGTGATGAGCTTGCTTATCGCAAGGCAATGGAAAAATCGTTGCTGGTATCGGTCGATAATGCGCACGCCGTCCACCCGAATTACGTAGACAGGCACGAACCCAAACACCAGCCACGAATCAACGCCGGGCCGGTGATTAAAATCAACCATAATCAGCGTTACGCAACCAACAGCGAAACCCATGCGCTTTTTGCGCGGCTTTGTATAAACGAAGGCGTGCCTTACCAGCAGTTTGTGGTGCGCAGTGATATGGCTTGTGGCTCCACCATCGGGCCCATTACCGCAAGCGAACTGGGCGTTCGAACCATCGATATTGGTGCGCCGCAATTGGCCATGCATTCCATTCGAGAGTTAGCGGGTGTAGCGGATAGCGCCTATCTGTTACAAGTGCTAACGGCGTTCTACAATGCATCGAAATTAGAGATTAGCTAAACGACTTTCTTCCCAGCCACCCCCTCCCCCCCCACCCCCTCCCCCCCCGGCACCACCGGAAAAACCGCCCCCGGATGAACTGGGTGCGGTGGAGGAAGAAGCCACACTGCTGGCCAGACCCGCGCTGAGTGTTGAACCCAGTGTCGTGGTCTTGAGACGACCGATGTTGCGACTCGAATACCAGCGGGGTCGATATCCATCCTGTTCTTTTGTGGTTTGTTCCAAAATATCGGCAAATTGTTGGCTCCATTGATTTTCCACACCCAGTGCGATGGCATAGGGTAGAAGTTTTTCGAATAAATCAGGGGTTTTATCGGGTGGATGCAGGATGTTCAAGCGATGTTGTTCAGCGGTTGAAAGATAGAGTTTGAAACCTTCTATTTCATCCAGTATTTTTTGCCCAAAGGGCGTCGGCGCTTTGAGCAGGTAGTGAAACAGGGCAAATAATCCACTTACAAAGATACTCAAAAAAATCATGCTATAGGAATTGAATAACGTAAACGCGGTATGTTGTAGGCCGGAAACGACAAAAAATGCCGCGGGGATCAGGGTAAATAATTTGAATCGATTCTGCGTCACAGCGATACCGGCAAATACAAAAATAGCCAGTGGTAGTAGATGCGCAGCCCGGAACTGGGCGTTGGCCAGGTGCAGGCCACACAGGGTAAGAGCCACAGCACCGACGAGCAGGCCTATCCAGGAATAGCGGCGGTTATCGCGATACACGCTATCACGCCATTCCAATTTAAGAAGCCTGGCCAGGCGTTTTTTTGCCAGCGCAACGGTTTTATCATATTCGCGCCCCAGGCCTATGTGATCTTGCTTGTGAAACAGGGTTTTATGCACCACTTTCTCGATATTGCTGAGTGCTTCGGCTTTGGGGGCTGGTTCGACCGCGGCGGTATTATAAAGTGTGAAAGACTTATCCGGCTCATGTTCTATTCGTGCAAAGCCTTTGATGGCAATGTTGATTATTGCCGCGGTAAAAGCGATGTTGTCTGACTCGTTCCGAGTAATGAAGCGGTGCGCAGCGGGTGATAAACCGCGCGCCGGATGGTAATCCGCGACCACTACGCCTTTTTGCGGGTCACGCCCTACCAGGCGCCAGGCTTTGAAGTAGTAAAGCGGCAAAAGCAGCAGCATTAACAGGCCGCCAAACCACTTCAGGTTGTCCCGTATCAGACGCATGAATTGCCCCTGTGGTGCATCGACGCTGCCCTGGGGCAAGCTGACGGAAATCGTCAGGCCTTCGAACGCAGAAAAGGCCCGGCTAGAGGTAAAATGCAGCGAACCATCGCCGGCTTTTTCGACGACAACATCGCTGGCGCGGTTGCCACTCACGCCCGTCCACGCATTATAATCTGTCACGGTACTCTCGCTGGGAAAATGTACCGTAGCGCTTACCACATCGCTCGGTATTGCCCAGCCCTGACCATTTACATTCCAGCGCAATATGTCGTAATCACCCAGCCGGGAGACTTGATGCGTGCTGAGATATCGGATCTGGAACCGATGGGGTCCACGAGACACATATCGGTTCGGATCGCCAATATACAGGCGCACGCCGTTGATGAGCCCGGTCTGGCGCCACGGGCTATTTTTGCCATCCAGCATTACCTGCTGAACGTCAAAACTGGTTTTTTCGCGGATACCCAGATCGCCCCATCCGGGATGCGGGTAGACGGTTGGGAAATCTCGATAAATCCCGTGTCGAATGGATGCATTTTGCGCAATAACATCGATGGTTTCCGTGATCTGCAGGGAGCGATCCGAGCGAATTTGAATGTCGCTGTGGAAGCGGGTTATGCGCTCGTTTGCGAAGAGTGTTGTGCTGATAGAGCCCATCAGCAGCACGAACATCTTCAGGATGTTCAGCATCTGAGGTTTCGGCTACTAGTTGAAATCCACCTGTGGGACCTGGCGGGCCGCCGCAACATCCAGTTCGAAAAACTGGGCCTCGGCAAACGCATATTTTTGCGCAATCAAGTTTGATGGAAAAGACTGAATCAGCGTATTGAGGTCGCGTACCGAACCATTGTAGTAGCGCCGCGCGCGCTCAATTTCACCTTCGATCACTGCCAATTGCTCTTGCAGGCGCTGGAAGCTGCCATCCGCCTTAAGATCCGGATAGGCTTCTACCTGTACCATTATTCCGCCCAGTTGTTTACTGAATACCTGCTCCAGAGCGCTGGTCGCCTCGGGGGTCTTGGCGGGTTTGGGCGCGCGCAATCCAGTAACTTCCTTGAGCAGGCTGCTTTCGTGTTCAGCATATCCTTTGACGGTTTTGACCAGGTTGGGTACCAGGTTGTGGCGCTTTTTAAGTTGTACTTCAATGCCGCTCCAGGCATCTTCCATATAATTTTTACGTTTCACCAGGGAATTGTATATAGATATGGCCCAGGCAATGACTATCCCGACCAGCGCGACAATAATCCAGATTATGTTGGTCCCAGACATAGATGTCCCTCGGTTTTTATGGTTAGCTGCATTATGTCATAAACGCGCGTGGTTAAATCAAAAAAGCCGGGCTTCAGCCCGGCTTGAATATGATCGAGGTTAAGACGATCGTTTACAAATAATGTGCAACGCCAAATATCACAACCGTCAAAATCAGGCTTGAGTGAATGACGCCTTTGACACTCGCGATCGGGCCGGTTTTACCGATGACCGCGTTTACCTGCAGTAACACGATGATGGCCAGCGCGAGTAGAAAACCGATATCGCTAAAACTCATGGCTTGGATCTGCACACCGTGTTTTGAAGCCAGCATGCCATATAACATGGGCGCCGAGAAAAGTGTGTTGGTACGTGAGGCGAGCAGGGCTTTACCGCCAGCGGCTACTTTATCGCCTTCACTAAGTCCAATAACTATTTTCTGGTTCGGCCAGATAATCAACCATACGTTAAGGAACATGAATGTACCCATCAGCGCGCCCAGAAGAATATACTGGCTGGAACCCGATCCCAGGATTTTAAGCAGGACCAAGCCGGTCAAAACCGTACCCATTGCGCCCCAGCGAAACCACCACAATGCGCGCGGCGCTAGTTTTTGCGTGGCGTCTGCTTTAGCATCTGCCGTGGCTTCCGCGAAATAAGCACCCTGAATGAAATTAAAGTAGTAGAGCAGACCGATCCAGGTTACTCCGAATAATACGTGACCCCAACGGGTAAGAAATTCAATAAATAGCATGTGTTATCTCCAGAAGTTTAGTTTGCTGAGCGGCTCACCAGCCTAGTGGCGCAATTATACCGCTAGTATAACTTGAATAAAAACCGTTTAATATCTAAGCTAATCAGGTGATTTAACGGTTCGTTACGTCGCCGCGCATTTCAATAAGCGGATGATTCAATTATATTTGGCAAACGAAATTAATAAAGCAATTTTTTACAATAAACCTTGGGTACAAAATCATGTCAATAAACATCGCAGTAATTCCGGGTGACGGAATAGGCAAAGAAGTGATGCCAGAAGGCATCAGGGCACTGGAGGCGGCCGGAAGAAAATTCGCAATCAGTTTTAACTGGACATCGTTCGACTGGTCGTGCCAGACGTTTAAGGAGACAGGGCGCATGATGCCGGAGGATGGAATTGAGCAGTTGTCCGACTTCGATGCAATATTTCTGGGTGCGGTGGGGTTCCCCGGAGTACCTGATCACACCTCGCTATGGGGCTTGCTCATTCCCATACGCCGGGAGTTTGAACAATATATAAACTTGCGCCCGGTGCGCCTGTTTGAAGGCGCGCCATGCCCCCTGGTGGGTAAACAGCCGGGTGACATTAATTTTCTGGTGGTAAGAGAAAATTGTGAAGGCGAATATTCTGACGTTGGCGGACGTCTTTATGCGGGTACGGAAGACGAGGTTGTTATTCAGCAATCTATATTTACGCGCAAAGGCGTTGATCGGGTTGTCGAATACGCCTTTAATCTGGCGCAGAACCGACCGCGTAAAAAGTTGACCTCGGCAACCAAATCAAACGGGATTATCCATACCATGCCGTTTTGGGATGAGCGCGTTGCGGCCATCGCGGCGCACTATCCTGATGTCGACGTGGATAAATATCATATTGATATTCTCACCTCGCATTTTGTCAATAAGCCCGAAATATTTGACGTCGTGGTGGGCTCCAATTTATTCGGCGATATACTCTCTGACCTTGGTCCAGGCATCACCGGCACTATCGCCATCGCGCCTTCGGCGAATATTAATCCCGAAGGCCGGTACCCTTCCATGTTTGAACCGGTGCACGGTTCGGCGCCGGACATCGCCGGCCAAAACATCGCCAACCCGATTGGTCAGATCTGGTCCGGTGCGATGCTGCTGGCGCACTTGGGCCATCAACAGGCACACGATGCAATCCTTGCTGCGATTGAACAGACGATTCGATCGGGTGAGTCTTTAACCCCGGATATGGGTGGCAAAGCGTCTACTCAGACAGTTGGTCAGGCCATCGCCGCACTTATTTAGTGCTCGTACTAAATTATGTTTTCGTATAAAAAATCTTCACTACGCAGGAATTTACCTGAATACGTGACCGAAATAACGCTCATTATTATTTCGCTGGGCCTGTTTGTGTTTTACAAGTTAACC
>PVMS01139400.1_pt1 | contig 16208 bp, 15 predicted proteins | sample 1853461 | NCBI WGS metagenome assembly PVMS01 (sample SAMN08582032, study PRJNA380276) | Marine sediment metagenome, whole genome shotgun sequencing project. | isolation source: ocean sediment barecode stripped | collected 2017 | reverse complement strand
GGTTATCGGGCGGCAACCATTGAATCACTCATGGGCCGGCGGGTCGAGTATAGCGAGGTGTCCGATGCCATTCAGCAAGGATTCTCCAAAGGTTTAAATGTTGTATTCAGCGCTGGCGATCTAAGCGGGTTCGAGTCATCTCGGGCAAGTGAATTGAGAGCCGAAAAATATACCAGCGAGAGCTGGACGATGAAGATCTAGGGTTAGGCCTGTCTAGGGCATGATGGGTGATGGAGTCGCCAGGCTAGTCGGGGCCGGAGTAAGGGCAAATCCCTTTGGCACCTCCTGCTCGAAAGGCGCTACGGGCGGTGGCGTGTAATCTATGAAAGTTATGCTGGTGAAGCCCAGACCTTCCAAGAAGGAGCGAATAAATCCCTCGGCCTCTTCTTGAGCCTGGTCAAGAATGCCGTTGTTGTGAGCCGCCTCAAGCATTCTCGCCTCCGCCTCTCTGCGGACCGTCGTCTCAAGCTCGGTATTGGCGTTCGTGAACAAACCGATGTCTCGATCGGCCACGTAAGAGCTCTGATTATCGAGATCGGTTACAAAGATCTCGGCCTGTGGCAGGTGAACGATGACAGAATCCGGACCTGTTACCTGAAGATCATCTGGCCCTAGCTTGGCAAGATCCACCCCGGCAATAACGTCGCCAAAAGCAACAAATAGCAAGCTTTCACCGAATGCTCCCCAGAGTAAGTCATTGTTCCGTTCGATCTGGATCACATCTTGAAAAGCATAAGACGTTGTTTCGAGTCGGGCGAGACTCCTAATCTCGCGGACGATGACCACCGGATTAGGGATTATCACCGGTGTTGCTTCTGCAACCAGCTGGCGGACGAAATTCCCCACCGGTTCCGTTACACTCTTGGCTACCTTGGCCGCTGCCAGTACACCAATCAAAGGTGGTCCGACGATGATCGCTAGAATGATCGTTCCCACGACTGCGATAACCAGTAAGATTGTTAGAACAATATAGACACCACGACCACGCCGGGGATTCGCCTCTTTCTGCATCTTATCGTTTCCTTGTGGCCGGTCCTAACCGCGACCAGCCCTCCACTCCGTTAGCATTTTTACGGACATTGCTCCAATCATTCTCTCCGCACACTCGGCAATCGGGTTCTCACCGATTTTTTTGGCGAACATCTTATCGCCGGCCTTTCGACGAAAAGAGTGGCAACCAACAACCACTTCCCGGGCTTAAGCCGGGCCTCTTCGATACTGTATACGTTGAATATCCTGAATTTGTTTCACAGATCGTCCGTTTTCCCGAGAACTTGCTCAACAAACCTGATAATTAAATACCCTTAGAGACGTTTCGCCACGCTGTGCTAATCCTCCTATAATCTGGGATGGATATCATCTACATTGGACATTTCAATTGAGCGTTAACTATGCAAGTCGGAACGTGCGTTATAACCCTACAATTATATGGGGTGGACTCATTGAAGGAGAAAAGGCGAGTAATAAAACCGATCCTCACTCGCCTCCCGAAAGAGTTCAACATATCGGCCGCGGAAGTCGAGCACAATGATGTCTGGCGGACTGCTGTAATTGGCCTGGCGACTATCGGAAACGATGCAGCATACCTTCACGCCAAGCTCGAGAAAGCCGTCTCTTGGATTGAGCGACAACGCCTCGATGCATCCATAGAGCATTACTCGATCGAGTTCAGGTAATGCGATTTCTTTTCTCGACTGGATCGCTGTGGTCCTATAGCATCGAGCGCTGTTTCCACCTGGCTGAGCAGGCGGGCTTCGATGGTATCGAGGTAGTGATCGATCAACGGTGGGAGAGCCGCCAATCTTACTATTTGGCCAAGCTAATAGAACGGCACAAAATGCCGGTTCTGGCTATCCACAGCCCTTTTATGCCTGATGTTCCGGGCTGGCCGTCCGATCAGCCATCTCGTATTCAGCGGGCCGCCAGGTTGGCAGAAGAAGTAGGAGCGGACGTGGTCGTTCACCATTTACCGGCTCGCTTTGGGTTTGCTTTTGTCCAATCTCCCGGCCGCCGATTTTTTATTCCCACACCAACCAATCCTGAAGTTGGCTACCGCCACTGGATCGAAAGTGAGTACGAGAACTTCCAGTCCTCAACCGGCGTGAAGCTCTGCATTGAAAATATGCCCGCCTATCGCAGATTTGGCCGGCGGTGGAATTACTGCCATTGGAATACGCCGCAGAAGCTGAATCGTTTTCCAAATCTGACGATGGATACTACTCATTTGGGTACTTGGGGTATAGACCCACTTGATTTCTACTCCACGCTAAACAGCCGTATTCGCCATATTCATCTTAGTAATTACAACAACCTCGAGCATCAACGGCCCGAGACGGGAATGCTTCGGCTTGATCACCTTCTGACGCGACTTGCCGAAGACAACTATCAGAATTTGATCACGCTGGAGCTCTATCCTGATGCGCTGGATGCTGGAGAGGAGGATGAGGTAATCCTCGGCCATCTCAGGACCAGTCTTGAGTATTGCCGTCGATGGAGCGAGCTTCAGCATACGTAATGCTGCAGCATTAGGTATAATGAAGCATCCGACCTTCAGAATCGCACCGGCCAGATCTTCCACCTTGTTCGCCGGTTCCATTCCGAGATACAATTGCGACAGGCAACAGAAGGAATATTGCCATTATCTATTGCGGATGACCTAGGTAGTTAGATCCGCATTTGTTTGGCCAGGAGAGATCAAAATGAGTAGCCTTTTTGCAGGTGGTGAACCGGATACCAGTAGTGTGCCGGTGGAAGCCTCAGATGAAGAGCGAATGCAGGCTCTTGTTGAAGTGTTAAGCGCATATATAGAGTACTATCATGGAGGCGCCGTCGAGATGGTTTCCTTCGAAGATGATAAGCTGACAGTCAGCATGACGGGCGCTTGCGTGGGATGTGATTTAGCGCCGGTCACACTTCACGGATGGGTCGAAGGAACGGTCAAACAGTTCTTTCCAGATCTAAAGACGGTGGTCGCGGTATAGCAATCTGCAATCGCTAGCCGTCGATTCGGCTTATGGAGCCTTCGGGCCAGCACAGTAAGTACAGTCACGGGTTTTCGCCTGCAGCGTCGCCGCCGGCGCTTTCATCGAATTAATCTCCAGAACATGCCTGACCAGCAACTATTTATTTTGTCACAAGACGATCGCAGTCAACGTTTGGAGCGCGACATCTTGCCCCGGGACAGCAGGCGCGGCCGGAACGAGATCGATTGTGACCACCGGTACGCGAGAATTGTAGCCGTTACCCCGTATCTCTGCTAAACTAATTAGCCCACTTAAGTTCCATCTCAGTATCAACCGAGATTGACTAATGTATGTGTGCTTACTACCGGCTATAGGGCCGCGGCGCACAATTATGCTTGCACGGGACACCCGCCAATGGGGTCCTTTTTTAATCGGAGAAATTGATGAATAAGACTACCTTGATGGATTGGTACCGTCAGATGGTACTGATTCGCCGGTTTGAACAACGTTGTGCAGAACTTTACCAACTAGGGAAGATCGGTGGGTTTTTACACTTGTATATCGGCCAGGAAGCAGTGGCTGTTGGTTCGATAGCAGCCAGAAAAGACGGCGATCACGTGATCACAGCTTATCGAGATCACGGACATGCTATTGCCTCAGGTTTAGACACGAAAGCGATTATGGCCGAGATGCTAGGTAAAACGACAGGAGTTAGCAAAGGGAAGGGCGGGTCAATGCACCTGGCTGATGTCAACCGGCGTTTCTGGGGAGGATACGCCGTCGTCGGTGGACACTTACCCCTGGCGACTGGAATTGCTCTCGCCGAACAGTACAAAGAAACTGATAACGCCGTCTTGTGTTACTTTGGCGACGGCTCGACAAATATCGGCTATTTTCACGAATCGCTCAACCTGGCTGGCGTATGGAACTTGCCAGTAGTGTGGATTGCCGAGAACAACCAATATGGTATGGGAACGGCTATCGATCGCGCCTCGGCCGTCTCCCAATTGATTCAGAAAGCCTCTGCCTATGGAATGGAAGGCAAACGTGTGGATGGAATGGATTTGATCGCCGTGTACGAAAATGTTTGTGAAGCCCTTGACCGGGTCAGAACAGGCCAAGGACCTCAGTTTCTTGAGATGATCACCTATCGATTCGAGGGCCATAGCATAGGCGACCCCCTGCGTTATCGAACCAAGGAAGAGGTCGAGAAGTGGCGGGAGGATGATCCCATTGGCGTGCTGGAACGCCTCTTACTGCAGAATCTTGCGGTGAGCAAAGACGCCTTAGAAGCCATTGACCTCGAGGTCGACAATGAAATAGAAGAAGCTGTCATCTTTGCCGAGGAATCCCCTCTCCCGTCAATAGATGAGTTGTTCACAGACATCTTCGTGGAGGCCTAACATGTCAAATATCACGATGAGACAGGCGATTTCCGACGCGCTTCGCGAGGAAATGAAACGCGACGAGAATGTATTCATCATGGGTGAGGAGGTTGGCGTCTGGGGCGGAACCTACGCGGTAACCCGAGGTTTTTACGACGAATTCGGCGAGAAACGCGTTAGAGATACCCCCATCGCTGAGATGGTTATTGGCGGTGCAGCCGCCGGCGCGGCGATGAACGGCCTTCGTCCGGTTGCTGAGTTCATGACCATCAATTTCGCTTTTCTTGCCTTTGATGCTGTTATTAACCACGCCGCCAAGGTCCACTATATGTTTGGTGGTCAGATTAAATGCCCAGTTGTATTTCGCGCCCCAGGCGGCGGTGGCCGGCAGCTCGGGGCGACCCATAGCCACACCCCTGATGTCATATTTGCTCACTTCCCTGGGTTAAAGGTGGTGTCACCAGGTTCACCCTACGATGCAAAAGGATTGCTTAAGTCCGCTATCAGAAGCGATGATCCGGTTCTATTTATCGAACATGCCACGTTGTACCAGCTTCGTGGCCAGGTCCCGGACGACGAAGAGTACACCGTGCCCATCGGTGTTTCGGATATAAAGCGCGAGGGCTCCGATGTTACCATAGTGGCCTATGCCCAGGGTTTATCGGTTGCCCTGGATGCGGCCGAGCAACTGTCCTCGGAAGGCATTGAGGCGGAGGTGGTCGATTTGCGCACACTTCGGCCCCTGGACATGGTTCCTGTGCTCGAATCATTCAGAAAGACTTACAAAGCCGTCGTCGTCGAAGAAGGATACCGATCGTATGGGGTCGGTGCGGAGATCGCGGCCAGGATCCAAGAAGAGGGATTCGACTATCTTGATGCGCCCATCAAACGAGTCGCCCAACTCGAAGTTCCCCTCCCCTACTCGAAAGATCTCGAGCAGGCGGCACTGATCAATGCCCCGAGAGTAATTGAGGCCGTTAAGGAGATTATCTGATGGCTGAATACATCGTAATGCCCAAGCTCGGCTTTGACATGCGTGAAGCCGTCTTGTCTAGCTGGCTGAAGAAAGTCGGCGATACTATCGACAAGGGGGATGTTGTAGCCGAGATTGAATCGGACAAAGCTACCCTGGAGTTGGAAGCTCAAAGCGGGGGGACCATACTCGAGTTCATGGCTGATGAAGGCGATGTAATTCCAGTTGGAGGCAACCTGGCTATAGTTGGCGAGGAAGGTGAAGATATCTCGGCTATGCTTGAAACGTCGCCAGATGGGGATGGCGCAGTAGTCCAGCAGATGGAGATCGATCACTCGAACGGTGATAGCGAACAGAAGCCAGTCCCGGTTGCCATGGCGACCTCTGGTGATTCTCTATTCCCGGGTGGATTCAAAGCGACGCCGGTGGCGCGTCGAATTGCCAATACGCAAGGCATCGACTTGTCGAGGGTGTCCGGAAGTGGACCAGGGGGAAGAATTCGGAAGGTCGATGTTGAAAACCATCTGGCAAGCGCGATTTCTACGGCGGCTCCCGGCACAGTTGGGGTCGTCGATTCGTCTGGTATGCTATCTAAAGAGATTCCGATCAGCAGGCTGAGGCAAGCTATCGGCCGGCGGATGGTTCAAAGCAAAACCACTGCCCCTCATTTTTACGTGACCACTGAAATTGACATGGGTTCTGCTTTGGCCTTGCGTAAAGAGTTCAACGCTTTGCTGCCCGACGAGCAGAAAGTAACCGTTAATGACCTGGTTGTAAAAGCCACAGCGGTATCGCTGGTTGATTACCCGAATCTCAACGCCAGTTTCGCAGGAGAGATGGTAATTCAGCACAAGCAGATCAATATTGGCTCGGCTGTGGCGGTCGAAGGTGGACTGCTCACTGTCGTTCAGAGCAACACAGATACTTCGACTTTGGCTCAGATCGCCGCCGACAACAAATCGATGGTCGCCCGCGCTCGGCAGGGCAAGAGCCGGCCGGATGACTTCGAGGGTGTGACCTTTACCGTGAGCAACCTGGGCGCCTATGAGGTCGATCATTTTATTGCCATCATCAACCCGCCCAATGCGGCAATTCTTGCCGTTGGCGCGGCCAGACATGTACCGGTAGTCGTCGATGGTGAGCTTGCGGTTGGCTGGCGAATGAAGGCTACGATTTCAGCGGATCACCGTGTCACCGATGGCGCTGAAGCTGCCCAGTTTCTGCAAAAGCTCAAAGAGACCTTGGAGCAACCACTCAAGCTATTCCTGTAAAGCTAGAACAAGGTCGTCCCGCAGGCTTTGCCAGCGCAGCGCACAATGTTGCCGATATTGATTCCCCACGACAGTATTAGCCATGGGGTTGATCGTGTCTATTTCAGGGGAACCAATTTCTTATTGCGTCTTCGGGTTATTATGCTAAAGTTTATAGTGTTAGTGTACCAAACATGCTTGGCTGGTTGTATGCGTAGCTAGCATTGATGCGCTAGGTGACGAGCCACAACATAACTATTTGTAGTGCTATTCAATCTAATACGCTCAATAACAAATAGGGTAGAAGTATGCAAACTATATTAGTTATTGATGACGACGAATTAGTGTCGAGGACTTTGCAGCGTGCTTTAAAGCTCTATGACTACCAGGTCATGGTTGCTCATAGCGGCGCTGAAGGGCTTCATCTGGCACGAAGACATTTGCCGGACCTCTTAGTGTTGGACGTGATCATGCCTGGAACCGATGGTTATCAGGTATGTAGGCAAGTGCGCGGTGATCCGTTGCTCAGCGGCGTGCCAATACTATTTCTCACTGCCAAGTCAAGGGATGAGGATAAGATTGAGGGCTTTCGTGCCGGGGGTGATGATTACCTGTCGAAACCATTTAATATGCAGGAGCTGCAACTCCGAATAAGGGCCATTTTGCGGCGAACGGTGGATTTTCAATCCAACGGAAACGATGGAAATCGTATCGCGGTTGGCGACGTGGTTTTGGACACAAGGAATTTCAAGGTAACGACACCCTCCGGTTCGTCCTTATTGACCAATGTCCAATTCGACCTTCTCTACCATCTGATGAGCAATGCGGGTCAGGTATTTACAAGCCAGCAACTGCTTCAAGATGTTTGGGATTATCCCCGAGATACGGGAAGCCCCGAGTTGGTCCGCGCCCATATCAAAAATCTGCGCGATAAAATCGAGCCTGAGCCAAGGCGCCCGTTATACATCCAGACCATTCAGGGTCACGGTTATACTTTTATGACCTCTTAACTCTGAATGTACTCCATGGTGGAGAGGGTATAAAGACGGGCGAGGTAATCGTCGTTAGCGATGGAAGTCGCCCTATCGTTTTGTCGACTCTCTAACACGCAAAAACCGGAGTAGTAGTATCCATGACGCTCCAAAATTCACCAACAGACAATTCCAAAGCCCATATTCTCGTAGTCGATGATGAACCTGAAATCGCCGACTCTGTAGCCGAGTACCTACGAAGAAAAGAATCATATCGGGTAACAATCGCTTCCGACGGACAGGAAGCAACCAATTTTTTACAGGGGACGGTGGCTGACCCGCATTTGGAAGTGGATCTGGTTCTATTGGATATGCGGATGCCAATCATGACAGGACCAGAGGTATTGACCTGGCTTCGCAACCATCCAAGTTTGCGATACACCCGTGTGATGGTTCTCACCGCTGCAGCGAGCAATCAAGATAAGGTCGAAGCGCTCTCCAGTGGAGCCGACGATTACATCACCAACCCGTATCATCCGCAGGAGCTGCTTGCGCGGGTGAAAACCATCCTCCGAACTCAGCAGCTGGAAAAGCAACTACAGAGACAGAGCCAACAACTGGCGACCTTGAATCTCGTCAGCCGGGCGGTAAGCGCCGAATTGAAAATGGGAGATGTTCTTGATAGAGCTGTTAAGGGCGTGGCTGAGATCCTGGATGTCGATCTTTCGACAATTTATCTGGCGGACAATGGCAGCGAAAGTCTTGCCTGTCGCAGTGCTTATTCACCTTACGGCGAAGTTACACCTGCTATGTTCCCCACCATCGCAGGCGGGCAGGGGTTAACTGGTCTCGTATATAAGGATAGAAAAGGACTCTCAAGCAATAATCCGGGATCCGATGACCGCTTCAAGTCCGGCGTTGACGCACCGGCGGCCATGACGGTTCGATCGATGATGGCAATGCCCTTGAATGTCCGGGGTAAAGCCGTAGGAGTTGTCAGCGCTATCAACAAGCACATTGGCGTTTTCTCGGATATTGATCAAGGTCTCTTTACCTCCCTGGCCAGCTCAGTGAGCCAGGCTATTGAAAACGCGCTGTTATTCCAGAGCGTGCGGAATCGACAGCAAGAGTTATTCGAGGGCCGGAATACGTTGCAGGCGGTGATGAATGGAATCCTACATCCCATTTACACCATCGACATGAAGTGGCGGTTAGTAGCCGTTAATGATACGAAAGTGGCCGATCTAGACAGTACGCCAGACGAACTCGTCGGCCAGACTTGCCACCGGGTATTCTACGATCGGGATACACCATGCGAGCATTGCCAGGTAGAGAAAACATTGTTAGATAAAGAAGCCGGAGACTGGTCCCTTAGTTGGCAAGGTGAAGACCATCTGCCACATGAATGGGATATAAGCGCCTATCCGATTCCAGGTTCGAAGGCCGAATCGCCAAGGGCTGTGATCGTCTGGCAGGATCGGACCGAAGAGAGACGCCTGGAAAATTCACTTATGCAAGCCGGCAAACTGGCGGCAATCGGTAAATTGGCCGCTGGAGTTGCCCACGAAATAAATAATCCTCTCACGGCTATAAATGCAAACGCTCAAATGCTGCAGATGGTTACTCCGGACGAACATGAGAACTTCGAAGCGGTCGACCTCATCGTCCGGGCTGGGGATAGGGCTGCGACCGTCGTCCAAGGCCTTCTGGATTTCGCCCGCCAGGCCCAATATGAGTTTGAGAGTGGAAACGTCAATGAGTCGATTGAGGCTGCTCTTAAATTGGTTTCGTACCAATTCGCAAACGCAAATATCGAGGTCGTAACCACTCTAACCGACGCTTTACCTCAAACCGAGGCCAGCTGGGAACACCTGCAGAGTGTCTGGCTGAATCTTTTGATAAACGCCAGAGACGCTATTCAGGATAATCAGGATAAGCGTAAAATCGAGATCGTTACTGAAGTCGATAAGGGAGGGGATGACATCCTTATCCTGGTCCGCGACAACGGTCAAGGTATGAATCCGGCCGAGCTGGACCAGATATTTGAACCCTTCTATACCACCAAGGCCCCCGGTCGGGGAACCGGTTTGGGGTTGGCCACAACGCACCGGATCGTCGAACAACATGGGGGGCAGATCGATGTGACCAGCACTATTGGGGAGGGAACTACTTTTGTCGTTCGTCTTCCCCTGGCTGGCAGCTAGCTCCTGTCGGGTTTTCGGCCATACCATCGCTCATCTGAGCTCACTGGCAACCCTATTGACGAGTCGTTCTGAAAAACGGGCACGCATTCTAATATCCGACTAAACGGAATTGCCCAGAGGCTAGGTGCTGACCCCAAAAAGCTGCACTAAAGGGTAATGTGGCAAGTGGTTCGATTCCCTCGTATCTCGGGCCGCATAACGTTTAAGTAACTAATTGTTTGGCGGTGGTAAATATGGACTGGCAAAGTGAGTTGGTTGTGGGGAGTAGGACACCTGGTCCCAGAGTCGATAAACCCACTCTAACAGAAAAATACGTAGACGCGCAATCAATCTTACATCGGATGGAACACTGGGGATATTATCTTTTGCCTAAGTCCCACCCCGAAAGTCCTGGTTACACCGGGCTGCTTGTCGCCATCCGAGAAACGCCCACCGTCGAGCACTTTGATCCTGAGTCGATACATTTACGGATCATAGAGGAGGACAAGGATACATATTGGGCTACCTTCAGATTAAAGGTGTTTTTTGAAAAGTCCAAGCACGTCGGCCCAGGGAAAGTGTCGCTGTGTGACCGAATAGATAAACGGGTGGACTTCTTCACCTTCGGAGGCCTGCTAGAGGCCGTCTCCATCCCTGGTGAAACAGTTTATTCACTGCGATCACCCGCGCCGATACTGGATTATTACGGGTCACCAGAGAGCGTTGCAGCCCAGCTTGCTTTCGAGACGGAAGCACTGATCGCTGCTCAAGTGGCGAGATGGGGCTCGAATGAGTACGAATTTTTGCGACCGCTAGCCCAAATGGATCCCTTCGAGTTATACCTTGCATGCATACATTCAATACTGAAACATTATCAGCAGAGCCCGGTCCTGCGAAGAAGTTTTTATCATTTCTACACTGCGCTGCTCAGGGAGAAAAAGTGGCTGATTGAAGTAGATCAATGGCCCGCAATGCCGAACGATCTGAACCAGTTGTTTGCTCCTGATTGAAATGGGCTCTTAAAATTGCCAGTTAAGCTAACCAACAATGATTTTCAGACTTGGGTGCACATAATAGAAAATGGAAACGGGGCAAGAAAAACATGTTCGATATTGGCATTCCATCACTTAGTGCCTCAGTGCTTGGCACCGCACTTCTAATCTTTACCTTGCGTGTCACCGACGTTTCTATGGGGACTGTCCGCACGATCATGATCACCCGGGGCATGCGCAAGTGGGCCACGTTGATAGGTTTCGTGGAAGTAACTATATGGGTTGTGGCTATTAGCCAGGTAATTACTAATCTGGACAATGTCTTGACTGTATTGGCCTACAGTGGCGGTTTTGCGACCGGGACGATGCTCGGCATGTGGATCGAATCTAAGATGGCCCTTGGCCATGTGGAGGTTCACATCATCTCACCGACTAAAGGGGCTGAGGTCGCAGCGAAAATACGCAAGGCAGGCTACGGCGCTACGATATTGCAGGCCCAGGGCCTGGAAGGACCAGTATCCCTGATTAATATTGTGGTCTCCCGCAAGCAATTACCTGCTGTTCTTGGGCTGGTCAATGAAATCGATTCAACGTCGTTTGTTACCGTTGAAGACGCCCGTCAGGTCATGCACGGCTACTGGAAATTGGTCAAATAACAACTGTGTTTGGAAAGATGACATTAATACAGCGGCGGCCCAACTATCTGAAGGCCTCTGTGATTGCATGGTCAACTATGGCTACAACGATCAACTCGCAAGATCAAAAGAAGACATCTAACACCGTTAGTAGTTCGCCTTCCCCGCCACTTTATTGGCTGGGTAGCCTGCTAGATCGATGTCATCCTTCATGTAAGAACTGTCCTTGAGGACCACACTAAAACCCGAAAAATAGGTACAGGTTTTGGGGTGCACTACCCTATTCACATAACAACCGAGTCAGATCTTACGACAGACCAACTCCCCTTTGCCAATCGGCACGATAAGTGAGTCAACTCTATCGTCCTGGGCGGCCCTTATCAGCACAGGTTGTAGAAACTCCTGGTGGCTGGTCGCGTTGTCGGCAACTAGAAATCCTCCTGGCACCAGCCTGGGGATTATCTCTTCGTAGCATTTCTCATAGATCTCTTTCTCGGGATCCAAAAAGCAGAAGGCGATTTTGTCATAGTTCTCAAGATGACTCAGGGCATCTCCTGCTACTAGTTGGACAGCATCTTCTACACCGGCCAACCGGAAGGTTTCCGAAGCAAGCTCGACTTTATCCGGTAGTATCTCGAAGGTCGTAATCCGCCTGTTCAATAGTTCGCAGGCGAAAGACAGCCAGAGGGTTGAGTATCCTGCACTGGTTCCAATCTCGATAAAGTTTCCCTCCGGCGCACTGGCCGCCAACAAGGCGAGAAACTTGCCCGTATCAGGAGTAATCTGTCGAAGCCGCTGTGGTCGAGCTGTGCCATCCGCACGATCTTGCTCGTCTCTCTGTTCAAGGTATTTCATTCGCTCTACTATTGATCGTCGAATATTGTGAAACAAGGCAGCTTTCCTCCAGATGGCGATATGTTAACGGTATTCTTATTGCTTGGGTGATATTCTGTGCTAGACCTGACTATTACGCCAGATCAGATTTTTCAACTTAGATCTGGTTATTTGAATTCGAATTTTCATCTCCTGTTTCAGTGGTTGGCTAAGTTACTGGACGGAGTCGTTTATCGGCAGCAGTTACTTTCGGCTCCTGGTCCGGTAAAGGAAGAATTCGGTGGTTGAAATAGCGCATGAAAGACAGATCCGCCGACATATTGCTCGTGAAAACCCGCGGACATGCTGGTGATTGGCTAAGGATTGCCCTGCAGAATTCAGAATCGCTGACCTGTGCGTTATAATCGGCCAATGCGCGTATCATTGTCACCCCATATCGAAGAGATCCTCGACAACCTTCCAAAGCGACCCGGCGTTTATTTGCATAAAGATCTTAACGACCGGGTGATCTACATTGGCAAGACGGTTAATCTCCGCCAGCGGGTTCGGTCTTACTTCGCGAAGAACGTCGATTCCTTTAAGACGCGACGTCTGCGCGACCAGATTGTAGATATCGAGATTATCACCACCGACTCTGATCTCGAAGCCTTGTTGTTGGAAATGACGCTTATCAAGAAGCACAAGCCTCATTTCAACATCCGCTTGAAAGATGATAAGCGGTACCCATACATCAAGGTTCACTGGGCTGATCCATTCCCAAAGGTGACAGTCACTCGAAGAATGGTGAGAGATGGATCTAGGTACTTCGGACCTTATACATCGGTGTGGGCCGTTCACCAGACGCTAGACCTGTTGCGGAGGATTTTTCCATATCTGACTTGCGACCGGACGATAACAGGCACAGACGTAAGGGCCTGCCTGTATCTGGACATCAAGCTGTGTAACGCGCCTTGCATCGGCAACGTCAATCAGGATGAATATCGGGCTATGATCAAGCTGCTGATGGACTTCCTATCCGGCCGGAGTGATGGCATCATCAAAGATCTCGAGCGGAATATGCAGAAAGCGGCCGGGGAGTTAGATTTCGAGAAGGCGGCCGTCCACCGGGACCAGCTCAAAGCCATTGACAATGTCGTCGCCAAACAAAAGGTCATCAGCGCGGCGAACACCGACCAGGATGTCATCGCCTTCGCCCGCGAGCAAGGCGATGCCTGTGTACAGGTGTTCTTTATCAGGCACGGAAAGCTGATCGGCCGGGAATATTTCCTGCTGGAAGGCACCGAGGACGAGGAAGAGGCGGAGATACTTGGCGATTTCCTGACCCAGTTCTATGATGAGGCTGCCCACATTCCAAAGGAAGTGCTGCTACCTCATGAGGTGGAAGAGGCGCGGATTATCGAACAGTGGCTCAAGCAGAAGCGAAGCACAAAGGTGACCATTTCGGTTCCAAGACGGGGCAAAAAGAAGCAATTGGTCCAGATGGCAGCCACCAACGCAGCTGACACCCTGGCCACACTTCGCCAGCAATGGGCGGCCGATCGCTCGAAACACGTCACGGCCATGAGCGAGTTGCAAGAGTCACTCGATCTAGAACGTCCGCCCGCGCGCATTGAGTGCTATGATATCAGCCACACCCAGGGAGCACAGACAGTTGGTTCGATGGTTGTATTCGTCCAGGGTGCGCCTCGAAAGAGCGATTATCGTCGATTCAACGTCCGCACAGTGGGCAATGATGACTATGGGGCAATGAAGGAAGTGCTCAGCCGTCGATTTCAGCGTTATGCGGATACGATAGCCGGTGAACTGCACGACCCAAGCAAGATAGGAAAGTTGCGCAAGGATACGGCCTGGGCCATCCTGCCTGATCTACTGATCGTCGATGGTGGAAAGGGGCAACTGTCCGTAACTCGTGAAGTTCTGCGGAAACATGATCTGGAGAATGAAGTACCGATGGCCGCCCTGGCCAAACAGGATGAGGTGATTTTTATGCCCGGCCGGCCAGGTGGCATCCGCCTGGACGATAGATCCGAGGGTTTGTATCTGGTGCAACGAGTGCGTGACGAGGCTCACCGGTTCGCCAACGAAGGCCACCGGAAACGGCGATCAAAAGTGGGCGTGGCCTCGATCCTGGACGATATTTCCGGAGTAGGTCCGAAACGACGAAGGATTTTACTGGAACAGTTTGGTTCGCTGGACGGCATTCGCCAGGCAACGGTGGAAGAAATTGCAGCCGTGCCCGGTGTTCCTTATCCAGTGGCCCAATCAATCAAAGCATCTCTCGACTATTAAGAATCCGGCTATTGGATCCGTCCGCTATTTGCCAGGCCATTGTCACGAAGAGCCATGCTTCAGGCGTCAATGGGGCAGTGTTCTAGAACGTGATTACGCCACGGGCTACTTCCCCAGCTAGCATCACCTCATAGGCCTCGTTGATTTCTTCCAGGGGGTACTGGCCTGTTACGAGCTCATCCAGTTTGAGCTTGCCCTTTGCGTAGAGGTCAAGAATGAGGGGAAAATCCCGTTCGGTGTCCACGCTCCCGTAATAGCTGCCTTTGACCACCTTTTCCTGTCGGGTTATGAAGGCGCCTGAGAGGTTCGTGGGCTCTTTGACCGGCGACAGACCGACGAGAATCAATGTGCCACCCGGACGGGCGACACGAAGTCCCTCCTCCTGGAGCGAGGGCAATCCGACGGCCTCGAACACAAAGTCCGCGCCCCGGCCGCCGGTCAGTTCTTTAATCCTGGTCCTGGTGTTTCCATCAGCCAAGAGCGCATGGGTGGCCCCGAACTGCCGGGCAAGAGCCATCTTGGCCGGGTTTGTATCGATAGCAATGATGGTCGATGCCCCTGACAACGCCGCGGCTTGCAGAATATTAAGCCCCACCCCACCACAGCCATAGACAACAATGCTCTCACCTGGCTGGACACCTGCGGTGTAGAATACGGCGCCAACGCCAGTCGAGACCGCGCAGCCGACCAGGGCCGCGACTTCCAGGGGGACGTCCTTTCGAATAGAAATACAGCTCTCCTGCGGAACGACGGTGTGGGATGAGAAGGAGGCCGTGCCGCAGAAATGGTAAACCGGTTGCCCTTGCCGGCTAAGACGCGGCGTGCCGTCTAGCATTGTCCCGGCCCACATCGGACCGAGGAAGGTGCTGCAGAGGTTGGCCTTATTGTTTCGACAATAAAAACAGTGCCCACAAGCCGGCGCCCAACTGAGAACGATATGGTCGCCGGGAGCGACACGGTTAACGCCCGGCCCGACCGCTTCCACAACCCCAGCGCCCTCATGACCCGCAACAACAGGCATCGGGTGCTTGGTGGCCCCTGTAACCAGATGCCAGTCGCTGTGACAAACACCGCTGGCAGCCAGGCGGACCAGGACCTCGCCTTCCATCGGTTCAGCCAGGTCTAGCTCCTGGACCACGAAAGGCTGGTCAATATCGTAAAGCACGGCCGCATTGACTTTCATCATTCTATCTCCCTCATGCGATGTATGGTGATAATGATCCACACCGGCCGATATGTCAAATAAGGTTGCAGGGCTGATCGCAGACTGGCGGTTAAGACGATTCGATTTTTCAATCGCCGGCGTCTTCATTCGGCGATAGGCTGTGCATCGCCGATAGTGATTGGGTTGCTACTTGTTTCACCTCAACTTCGTGTCCAACCGTTTGGAGTCAATCCAAACAAAGATATCTGCACAATCCCAGCAAATAAACCGCAAATGTGGATAGGGTTTCCGCGTCAATATCAACTCCGTCGGCAAGAAGGTAGCTTGGCAGCGGGCTTCTAGCGCAGGCTAATCCTCCCTGTACTTCAACCAAAGCCAGAGAATTATTGGATCTTACGGATCTGGACATTCTGCGGCCGTGTTATGCAGTTCGCTCGCACTCTGTGCTACAATGGCCTGGATCTTATTTCAAGCGATCCGCGAAGTTCAAACCCAGGGGAAACAAATCGATATGCCGCAGGAAGAGATAGAAATTGTCCTCAGTCGTCATTGGGTCAGTAATCTGAGC
>PVMS01066389.1_pt1 | contig 16212 bp, 17 predicted proteins | sample 1853461 | NCBI WGS metagenome assembly PVMS01 (sample SAMN08582032, study PRJNA380276) | Marine sediment metagenome, whole genome shotgun sequencing project. | isolation source: ocean sediment barecode stripped | collected 2017 | reverse complement strand
CTGCTAGACAGACACACGAGGGTAAACTGGCGTACAACCTTATCGTTGTAGCTCGATTGCGTATCCATAAATAGCGTGTCCCGGATGTTTTTTATTTGCTCAGGCGTCTCTTACCGGACGCGACGATGCCAGACCGTTTAGATCGGGTCTATAAGGATAAACTGACACGGACGATGTAGCCAGTGATGGCTGCGTTTCCGCGCCTTTTTCAGGTATTTCGGGGAATTGAGGTAATCCCGACCGTATGTCTTGGAAAAGCGCTCGCATCGATGGTCTCCAGATAGCCATGCCATGCGCCATAACCGATCACCGGCAATATGACGATCAGCCCAACGAACGCTGTGAGCAGCCCTATCAGGAGACCCAGCATGATCAGCGACAACCAGACCACCATGGCCAACTTGTTGCGCAATACAGCATTAATCGAGGTCACGATGGCAGTAATGCTGTCTACGTCACGGTGCATGATCATCGGCAGAGAAAATGCGCTGGCCGAAAACGTTACCGCCGCGAACATGGCGCCGACAATGCTGCCAATGGTCAGGTAGCCAATCAGGTCGCTCAGCTCGGGGTGCGCGTCAGTCGGGAAAAACACGCTGACCAAAACGCCGGCTCTTGCCCAGACCATGAAGATAATGAGCAGGGCCAGGGCGAAAATCATCTCGTTGCCAAAATGCCTTTTGAATGCGGCCCGCAGGCTACGCGCCATTGAGGGTGTCTGATCACGTTCCAGCTGGGCGCTTATGGCATACAGGCCAATGCAGGTGAGCGGCGCCAGGAAGACGAAGCCACCGAGCATGGCGAGCATGAACCACTGGCTGCCGTAAGCCCAGGCGAGCCAGACGACGGTCGCCATCACCAATGCCATGAAAAACCCGTAGGTAAGGCTTTGCTGTGGCGCACGCCGCAGATCGGCCATGCCTTTTTTCAACCAGCCGAACGGGGCCAGTGGTGAAATCTGCCGACACGGCGCCACGAATGGCATGGTGTCTCGATCGAATTCCTCTTGCTCAGACATAGCCGGTTACCGTCGAATTCCTGAACGAAGATCATAATACGGCTCGGCTGATTTCTGCACTGCTATTTTCACCTACAACTGCAGCCCGGTTGCATCTGCGAATGCCTGGGTGGCGTATTCCTCAACACCCGAATCGGTGCGCAGCAGGAAGTAGGCAGCGATTCCTTCGCGTTCGGCCAGGGCCAGACCTTCATCAACCCCCAATACCAGCATGGCCGTCGCCATGGCATCGGCAAACGCAGCCGTATCACTGATAACTGATACCGCAGCGGTATTGTGTGTCACCGGGTAGCCGGTATGTGGATCTATCGTGTGCGAGAAACGCTGGCCCGCAAAGACGAAAAAATTCCGGTAGTCGCCCGAGGTTGCAATGGCGGCATCTGTGAGCCGCACGATGGTTTGTACGGCAGTTTCGAAATCGGCTGGCTTCTCAATGGCGACAGACCAGAGTTTGCCGCCTGCATTATGACCGCGCATACGCAATTCGCCGCCAATCTCAACCATGTAATTTTCCAGCCCGTGGTCGGAGAGCAGCGTTACGATCTGGTCAACGGCGTATCCCTTGGCATAAGCGGAGAGATCGACATAGACGCCCACCCGGTCTTTGCGAATTGCGGGCATCGCGCAGTCGCTATGTATCAGCTCAAAGCCGGTATCCTGCAACGTCTCCGCAATGGTGGCGGCTGCGGGCGGCTCAGGCAGCGTGTCCGACGGTCCGAATCCCCAGAGGTTGACCAGCGGGCCCACGGTGATATCAAACGCGCCGGTGATTTCACTGACAGACAATGCCTGTTCGATAACGCCACACAACTCCGCAGACACCTCGACCCAGTCAGTCGATTCTGAACGATTGAATAGCGACAGCTCTGAGTCAGTCCGGTAGGTAGACATCCGCTGTTCAATTTTCGCCAGGCTGCTGTCTATCTGCGCTTTCAGGACATCGGCGTCAGTTTGCGGCCGCAGGGCAACCAGTTTTACGCTGTAGCTTGTGCCCATCGTCGGTCCCGTCAATTCCAGTAGGGGCAATTGATCGTGACTTCTTCCGCATCCCGTCAGTGCAATGCTCAGCAGGCCGACTAATAACAAATACTTCATCTTAATGTTGTCGCTCAGGTACTGTGATTTCCTGATTCAGCCACCAGAGCTTGAACAGGACGCAAGCGCAAAGCCACAGAGCACCGGGTATGCGGATGGCGAGCGTCGATTCAATTGCACGCGTCAGTTGGCTCGTGGTCACCGTATTCCTCCGTCAAGAGCAGCTCATTATTAAGTGCAGCCCCTCGATTGGCAAGCGGTCAACGATGCGCGTTCATTCAGGAAAAGACAGGTCCCGTTCGCCAACCAGATAACGAAAACCGATACCGAAAACCCAGACATCATAGTCATACGGATTTGCACCCAGCGCCAGAACGGTGGGCACAGTGTCCGGGTTGACGCCTGAAATTGCCCAGTCTTTGGTCGAGAAGCTTTCATAGCGCACGTGCAGATCAATATCGAGCTTGTCGTGACAGGCATTGCAGGTATCGTTGTCGACGATCAGTCGGGTGAATAACGGTGCGCCGCCAGCGGGCACGAAATCGAATGGCGCGTTGTTTGCCGGGAGGTTTTCTGGCAGGAAGCCGCCGCGATTCGTACGAATCTCAATGCCAACACGGTGCGTCTTGTTCTGATCAAATACCGGGCCGGCTGGATAGTCCGTCAATGCCATGGCAAAGGTGTATTGATATGTACCATCGCCATTATCTGTGAATGTACTGGCTGATCCGGACTCAGTTGTTGCCTGGGCATCCGCGATGCCACCGCTGGCACGCGTCGGGTATGATTGCCACTTGCTCGAACCACCGTTTATTCCGGGAGAAAGCTGCGCAATAGTGAATCCGCTGTTGGCCGCTGGCAGGCCGGTCAGTCCCTGGCCGAGATCATTGGTCAGGGCCAATTGGATCGTTGCTGCCCCACCGCCGGCGGTACGGCAACACTGGTGAAGGAGACATTGATTTTGTCGGCCGATGTCAGCGGTATGCCTGCGGTTGGTCCTGCGGGTCCTGCGGGTCCGGCAGGACCGGCGGCTCCTGCTGCGCCATCGTCACCGCCGGAGCAGGCCCACATCAATGATGTTGCGAGAATTAGGATTTCAATTCGAACGCGATTGCCGCTGCTACAGTACCTGTATAGTCTCCCGATCGCATGGTCTGCCTTGGCCCCGATCAGTAGTAAAAAAAGGCGCCTTTTTTTGATTATAATATTGTTTTAGCAGAAGCAGGCGCTTTATCGCGCCACGGTATTTACCTATGTGACTTGCGGCGCATGTCCTGCAAGGAAACAGTTCATTCCTGTGGCACTAAATGGTGGCAGGGATTGCTATGCGACACAGTGATCGGATTTGCCAGCAGAGAGACGGAGAACCTGCCATGAAGAGTCCAATCTGTGCGTTGCCTGCATTATTGTTGATGTCAATCACGGCGGTTTGTTCGGCAGACGATCTGGATGCACTGATCGAATCTTGCGGTGATTGTCACGGTGACAAGGGCGTTAGCCAGTGGGATGATGTGCCAACCATTGGCGGCATGGATGCATTCACGCATGCCGATGCGCTATACATTTATCGCGATCGGGAACGGCCATGCGCAGAAAGCGAATTTCGCCAGGGCGATACAAACAGAGCACCAACGACAATGTGCGACATCGCAGCAGCTATGACTGATGAGGAAATAGAAGTGATCGCGGAGCGCTTTGCGGAACTCGTCTTTGTGCCAGCAGTGCAGGAATTCGATGCAGATCTGGCGGAAATCGGGAAAGTGATTCACAAAAAGGAGTGCGATCGTTGTCATTCGGACGGCGGGTCAAACGCCGCGGACGAGGCCGGAATTTTGTCCGGTCAGTGGATGTTATATATGCAAACTGCTTTTACTCAGTATGCAACGGGCGAGCGTCCCCAGGATAAGAAGATGAAGGAAAAAATGGACAAACTGAGCGCCACTGACGTAACCGCATTACTTCATTATTACGCGAGCCAGCAATGATGGTTGACGATGCTACTAATGCCTGGCTGGACAATTTGCTTGCGACAATCGACCAGCAGGATACCGAACGATTCCTTGATTTCCTGACTGATGGCGCGTCATTTCGCTTCGGCTCGGCGCCACCGGCACAAGGGCGTGAGGCAATTCGTGCAGCGGTGGACGGCTTTTTTTCGACCATCGCAGGTTGCAAACACAGGTTGACCCGGATCATTCAGGATGACGGGGTGCTGGTCTGCGAAGGTGAGGTGACGTACACCCGACTGGATGACACGCAAATCACCTTGCCGTTCGCGAATATCTTCGAGTTCGAAGGTGAGTTGATCGCGAATTACAAGATCTATGCGGATAGCGGGCCGCTATACGCAGAGTAGACGCGAGTAACGAAACCGGGATGTACCTTTCGTGAACAAAAACTCGCTGATCGGCAACTTCCTGCGAAACAAATACCGGCGATTCATGACCTTTCCGGAAGCACCTGCCGGCATTCGACTGCCGCAGCCTGATGCGGAGCGTCATTATCTTCTCTATCTGCATGTACCGTTTTGCGTTGTTCTTTGTCCGTTCTGCTCATTTCACCGGGTGGAGTTCAAAGAGGACCGCACGCGCCAGTACTTCAGTGCCCTGAGAAAGGAGATTCGCCAGGTAACGGATACCGGGTACAGGTTTGGCGAGCTTTACGTTGGCGGAGGCACCCCGACTGTATTGCCCGATGAGCTCATCAGCACCATCGAGCTGATCGGTAAATTGCATCCGATGAAAAGCATCTCGATAGAAACCAACCCGGACGACCTGGATGGTGGCAATTTGCCAGGGCTGCGCGAGGTGGGTGTCAACCGTCTTTCGGTCGGCGTACAGAGCTTCGATGACACGCTACTCCGGGAAATGCAGCGCTATGATAAATATGGCAGCGGTGACGATATCCGGCGCCGGCTTAAGCACACAGCAGGCATGTTCGATACGCTGAATGTCGACATGATTTTCAACTTTCCACACCAGACTGAGGCGTCCCTGGATGCCGACCTGAAAACACTGACTGATGAACTTGGCGTCGACCAGGTATCTTTTTATCCCCTGATGACTGCCAGCACAGCAGAGAATCTCATGCGTCGGGAGATTGGCGAGGTCGACTATTCCCGGGAGAAAACGCTATACATGAAAATTGTCGAGCACATGCTGGACGCGGGCTATATGCGATCGTCGGCCTGGTGTTTCTCACGACAGCCCGGCATGTTTGATGAATACATTGTTGAGCAGGAAGAGTATCTCGGGCTCGGCAGCGGCGCCTTCAGTTACCTGCAAGGCAGCCTCTATGCCAGCACGTTCTCAATAAATCACTATCTGCGACTGGTTGATGCGGGCAGGACCGGTGTTGTTCGTCAGCGCGAGATGACGACGCGGGATCAGATGCGCTATTACCTGTTGATGCATTTATTCAGTGGCTCGCTGGACATAGCTGCCGCAGAAGCCCGCTTTGCTGGTCAATTCCGTCGACGCATGCTGCCGGAACTGACGGGTCTGCGGCTGATCGGTGCCACCAGGGATCTCGGGGATCGCATTGCACTCACTGAAAGCGGTTATCAGCTCTGGGTTATGCTGATGCGCGAGTTCTTCACCGGCATCAACAGTTATCGTGAGGATATGCGGCACAACATTTCCCGGGAAACTGAAATTTTACCGGCCAGGCAGGTGTAACCTCTGCATCCGACAGGCATTCTTCGGAAACCCAGTATTGAGACGCTGCTTGCAATGCCGTAACAAGAACACAGTCTTGAGTTCTGACCGGGCAGACTGTTTTATAAGGGGTAAATCATGACGGATCCAATACAGGAAAAAGCAGGTAACGTATGGCAGCGTCCATCCGGCAAGTGGCTGTTCGGCATCCCCTTCGGTGGTTTCATTGCCTTCGCACTTGGCGCGATCGCCCTTGGTGCGACAAACTACGTTCTGCATGCGACGAGCGAGACCGAGTTCTGTTATGTGTGCCACTCGCACGACACATTCATTCGCCCCGAGTACGAAGCGTCAAGTCATTTCAATAACGCTGCCGGCGTTCGGGCCGGTTGCGCCGACTGTCACCTGCCGCACGACGACTGGTTTGCGCTGGTCTGGACCAAGGCAGTCGTCTCGCTCGACATCATTCCCGAACTGGCGGGCAAGCTGGATACAGCAGAGAAATTCGAAGCGCATCGGGCCGAGATGGCCGAATCCGTATGGCGTCAGTTCAAAGAAAATGACTCGCAATATTGCCGCAGTTGCCATAGCGTTGATGCGATGGATCTGGAAGAACAGGGACGCGCAACTGCAAGAAAGCACACCAGGGACAAGGGCGAGACCTGTATTGATTGTCACTACGGTATCGTGCATCTGGAGCCGGAGCATGCCGATGAAATTATGGATCGACTGCAGGAAGAGTACGCTGCTGATGTCGACCAGGCGAATTAGCATACCGGCCACTGAGGACAAAATGCCTCGGCGCCAGGTATTTTCCGCTGCTATCGAGTCGAAAGAAGTTCGTTATTCGGCAAATAAATAAGTGTAATCTCCGAAGTTCGCTGCCGGAGAGTAGTAACGACGTGACTGTACCGACTTCGCAAAACCGGGCCGACGATCCTCTGCGTGAAGCACGGCGCCAGCTTGGCTACGAAATTATCAGTGGCGCGAGCGGGCTCATGCTGGCGCTTTTCATGTGGGGCCATATCGTACTAGTCGGATCCATTCTGACCGGCGCGCGCGGCTTCGACTGGCTGGCCTCGTTCCTGGAGGATTACTACATTGCCCAGCCAACGGTCGTGCTCATTTTTTTCCTGTTCCTGGTGCACGCGGTATTCGCCAGCCGCAAAATTCCGGCGGAGCTGCGTGAGCGACGGCGCATTTTGCAAATTTCCAGGGGTCTCAGGAACTCCGGGCGTGGCAGGAAGGTGCCCGGCACCAGCCCGGCAGCGTTCGAGCCACATATCGATTCGTATCTCTGGATCTGGCAGGTCCGCACCGGAATGGTCATCCTGGTTCTTGGCAGCTTTCACCTGGTCTTACTTGGGCTGGATGTTCTGACACCGATCTTTGGCGACATGACGGGTATCGAATCGGCGACCACACTGAGTCGGGTAAGTGGCGGACTCTGGCTCCCGTACGCCATTCTTCTTGTCTGCGTGGAATTTCACGCGAGTGTGGGCCTGTTTCGGCTTGCCGTGAAATGGGGTGTAGGCAGCCGCATCTCCCGCAGTGGGCTGAGAAAGATGGAACAAGTCGTTTTCTGGGTAATTCTCGGGCTCGGAATCATTACATTGCTCGTACTATCGGAATTGATGCCGCCACCGCTGGAATTCCTGCTGTCGGGAACGATGTCATGAGCGGGCAACTGATCAGTACCGATGTTCTGATCATTGGTGGCGGGTTGGCTGGCGAGCGATGCGCTATCGAAGCGGCAGCGGCGGGTCATCAGGTCCTGATTCTCTCGATAGTCCCGCCCAGGCGCAGTCACAGTTGTGCGGCGCAGGGTGGCATGCAGGCTGCGCTTGGCAACTGCGTCAAAGCAGAGGGCGACAACCCGCCACAGCATTTTCTGGATACGGTGCGCGGCTCGGACTGGGGTGCGGATCAGGAAGTAGCAAGAATCTTCGCCGAAGAGGCGCCAGTGGCAGTTCGTGAACTGGCGCATTACGGAGTTCCCTGGACCAGGGTGCGTGCAGGTAGCAATCGTTACTTCATAAAAGGCCAGCGCGTCGAGATCGATGAATTGCCGGAGAATGACGGCCTGATCGCGCACCGGGACTTTGGCGGTACCGCGAAGTGGCGAGCGTGTTACGCCGGAGCAGGGACCGGACATGCTGCACTCTATGCCGTCGATAGCGAGGTGGTCCGGCTGGGGATAACGGTTCGGGATCGCATGGAAGCCGTCGAGTTGATTCATGATGGCGGCAGGTGCTGGGGCGCGGTCGCGCGTTGTCTCAGAACCGGCAAACACATTGCGATAGTCGCCAGGGCGACGGTCATTGCCAGCGGTGGTTATGGACGCATATACGGCCAGTTCACAACGAATGCGACGATCAACGAAGGTAGTGGCGCTGCGATCGCACTGGATACCGGTGTCGTGCCCCTGAGCAATATGGAGGCAGTGCAATTTCATCCAACGGCACTGGCGCCGAGTGGCATCCTGATTACCGAGGGTTGTCGCGGCGACGGTGGTTACCTGCTCGACAAAAACCTGCATCGCTTTATGGTCGATGCCGAACCGGAAAAGCAGGAATTGGCAAGCCGGGACGTTGTTTCCCGCCACATGATGCAGTGCATACTCGATGGCAATGGCATCGAGACAGATTATGGTCCGCATTTGTGGCTCGACATCCGTCATCTTGGTGAGCAGCATCTGACAACGAAACTTCGGGAAGTCTTCGATATATGCCGCGACTTTGCAGGCCTTAATCCGGCGCACGACCTGATACCAGTGCGTCCTACACAGCATTATTCGATGGGTGGTGTGCGCGTTAACAAGGACGGGCAGGCTTACAACATGGCAGGGCTGTTCGCCATTGGTGAAGCCGCCTGCTGGGATATGCACGGTTTCAACCGGCTTGGCGGCAACAGCCTGGCCGAAACACTCGTCGCAGGGCGACTCGTTGGCCAGCATGTTGCGGCGTGCGCGGCCGAAACTGGCATCCAGGTTGATACCGGTTTGGCCTTCAAGGCGTTGCAGCACAGCGAGCAACGTGCGCTAGACTGGTTGCAGCGTGATGGTTCTGGGCCCGGCGTATATGAATTACGGGATGCGATGGGCGCGACGATGATGGGCAAGGTTGGCATCTTTCGTAATGGTGAGGATCTCGCCAGCGCCGTAGCCGAATTGCGAAACTTGCTGGAACAGGCAGATGTTGCAGTATTGCGGTCGAAAGTACCGGGTATGAATCCGGAGCTTACTTTTGCATTGCGCCTTAAAGGCATGTTGCGCCTGGCACTTACAGTGGCAATCGGCGCATTGGCCCGGGAGGAAAGTCGCGGCGCGCATTTTCGCACTGATTATCCGCAACGTAATGATGCTCAATGGCTGAATCGCACGCTGGTCCGCTGGCCAGCGGATGCCAGTGAGCCGCAGTTCAGTTATGAGCCGGTCGGACTGCTTGACCTGCCACCGGGCGACCGTGGTTATGGCAGCGCCACGCGAACTGAGATGTCGGCAACTGTGGAACAGCACAACGAAGCGGTCCTGCGCCTGCAAACTGCAGCAGGGCGGATCGAGACCCGTGAATCGTTCGGTAGCCGCATGCGCTGGGGTGACTGGGCCGGAGAGTCTGCAGCGTCGAGTGAGGTCAAGAGCTGATGAGCAACAATCACGATTCCAGGTCACGCAAGCTGGTGTTGGAGATTTTTCGATTGAACCCGGAGGACCCGGATTCAGAGCCACATATGCAGGAATTCGAAATAGATGAGATGCCGTATATGTCGCTGTATATTGCGCTCAACAAGATTCGGGAAACACAGGATCCGAGCCTGCAATTCGATTTCGCCTGTCGGTCGGCAGTTTGCGGCTCATGCGGCATACTCGTGAACGGCCGGCCGGCATTGGCATGCCGCACCCAGACCTCGGACTTACCTGAACGAATCACGCTCTATCCTCTGCCGGTATTTCGCCTGATCGGCGACCTGTCAGTCGATACGGGCACCTGGTTTCGCGAAATGGCAGAACGGACCGAAGCGTGGATCCATGACCAGCAGGCGTTCGATCCTGCCGCACAGGAAGCTCGTATGAGCGATGACCTCGCCCAGGCAATCTATGACGGTGATCGATGTATCGAGTGCGGCTGCTGCGTTGCAGCCTGCGGAGTTGCCAACATCGATGACAATTTCCTCGGTGCGGCAGGGCTCAATCGCGTCAGCAGATTCATGCTGGACCCGCGCGACCAGCGCAGCGAGACGGATTGGTTTGAGGTCGTGTCAAACGAACACGGTCTTTTCGGCTGTATCGGCTTGATGGCTTGTCAGGATATCTGTCCCAAAGACTTGCCGTTACTCGAAGTCTATGCTTACTTGCGCCGCCGCATGTTGGCGACTCGATTTCGACCCGCCGGTGAGCAGCCAGCCGTCGACTAGGCGATCTTGGCCTCGCGTGATTTTAAGGAACCTCTAAGAACCGTCAATTTTCCGCGATTGCGGCGTCAGCGCCGGGCTCGCGGAAAAGGGGCGATTTTTAGAGGTTCCTTTTAGCCTTGCGCGATTTGGGCGAGAGCACGCAGCACATCACGCCGGCTGATCTGGCCGACAAGCCGGTTCTCACTGACGACCGGAAAACGGCGGAATCCGGTGTCCAGAAAGCGCTGCGCCAGATCGATGACGCTCATCTCTGCGTCAACCGTTTCAGCTTCCGGGGTCATGTATTCAGTAACCGAACCGCCCCACTGACCGTGGTAGCCTGCATGCAGTGCGACTTTCATACAGTCGAGCTCCGACATCATGCCCACGAGATCGCCGTGATTATTGACGACCGGTGCGCCCGCAATACCATGGTGTAACAACTTGTGTACTGCATCGAGCACGTCCGTTTCCGGGGTGAATGTGACGAGCGTTCCGGTCATATGATCCCGGACCAGGCCTGATTTTGGATTCATTGCTTTGTCCTCTTCCTGCACTTTCCGCTGCAAAGTTCACAACCGCCGCTATTCAGTCCGCCGCAGCTACCGCTAATTGCCCGCCGGCCGTTCATAACGCCGATCGCCATTCCTGCAATAACGCTGAGAATGATTGCAAAAGTCAGCAAAAGTGTAGTGATTAAAATTGTCATCTGTCTGTTAATGCCACGAATCGGTCAGACATATTGCTCGTCCGGTGCCGCTATTTTGATGCTGAAACTTGTCCCCATCGTCTGCCCGGCAAGCTCATGCTGTGGCGCTTTATCAGAATCACGGTCACAGGCACATAAGGCCGTTAAGACAAGTAGCGCAGTGAACCGGCTGATCATCTGTCCTCAACCGCCGAAGTCATCAAGCATGATGTAATCTTTCGTCACGCCGAGATCTTCGAGCATCTTGATGACGGCAGTGTTCATCATCGGCGGTCCGCAAAGGTAGTACTCACAGTCCTCGGGTGCCGGATGGTCCGCTAGGTACTCATCGTACAGTACTTTGTGAATGAATCCGGTGTAGCCGGTCCAGTTGTCCTCCGGCAGTGGTTCGGAAAGCGCAATATGCCAGTTGAAGTTGTCGTTCTCCCGCGCCAGTTTGTCGAATTCGTCGACGTAGAAAGTTTCTTTCAGGCTGCGCGCACCATACCAGAACGACATTTTGCGGTTCGTGTGGCGGCACAGCAGTTGATCAAAAATATGTGCCCGCATCGGTGCCATGCCGGCGCCGCCACCGATGAAAACCATTTCATTGTCCGTTTCCCTGGCAAAAAAGTCGCCAAACGGGCCGGAGACGAGCACCTCGTCGCCGGGTTGCAGGCTAAAAATGTAGGACGACATGATGCCGGGTGGCACCTTGTCATCGGATCCTGGCGGCGGCGTCACAATGCGCACGTTGAGCTTGATGATGCTGCGCTCCAGCGGATAACTGGCCATCGAGTAGGCACGGCTTACCGGCTTCTTAACATGGGATTCATATCGCCATACCTTGTACCGATCCCATTCATCGCGAAACTGCTCATCAATCGCAAAATCGGTGTACCTGAGGTCATGTGGCGGGCACTCGATCTGAATATAACCGCCGGCACGAAAGTCCAGTTCCTCGCCCTCGGGCATCTCGAGAACAAGCTCCTTGATGAAACTTGCAACATTACGGTTTGATACAACGCGGCACGTGAATTTACTGACACCGAATACTTCGTCCGGCACCTCGATGCGCATGTCTTGTTTGACGGTCACCTGGCAGGAGAGGCGATAGTGATTGGCGACCTCCCATTTGTTGAGCAGTGCCATTTCCGTGGGCAGCGCCGCGCCACCTCCGCCGAGCACGCGTACCTTGCACTGTCCACAGGTTCCGCCGCCGCCACATGCCGAGGGCACGAACAAATCGGCGTCCGCGAGTCCGCTCATCAGTTTCACGCCGACTGGCAGCCGGAGTTCACGGTCGTCGTTGACCAGTACGGCAACGGTGCCGCTGGCGACGAGCTTTGATCGCACCGCGAGAATGATCAGCACCAGTGTAAGGATTATCGCCGTGAACAGGCCGACGCCAAGCCCGACTTCCAGCAGTATGGTTTCGCTGCCGCTCAAAGCTGGATCCCGGAAAAGCCCATGAACCCGAGTGACATCAGGCCGACGATGATGAAGGTAATCCCCAGGCCCTGCAGCCCGTCAGGGACGTCTGAATATTTCAGTTTTTCGCGGATACCGGCGAGTCCGACCAGGGCAATCGCCCAGCCGACGCCGGTACCGAGACCAAACACTACGCTCTCGCCGAAGTCGTATTGCCGCTCGACCATGAACAGGGTCCCGCCCAGGATGGCGCAATTGACGGTGATGAGCGGCAGGAAAATGCCGAGTGCGTTGTACAGCTGCGGAAAATACCTGTCGAGCGTCATCTCGAGAATCTGCACCAGCGCGGCGATGACGCCGATATAAGTAACCAGTCCCAGGAAACTCAGGTCGATGTCTGGCAAACCGGCCCAGGCCAGTGCGCCGTCCTGCAGAAGGTATTCGAAAATTATGTAATTGACCGGGACCGTTATGACTTGCACAACGATTACGGCGACGCCGAGGCCGATTGCAGTGTCGACGCGCTTCGATATCGCGAGGAAAGTGCACATGCCCAGGAAGAATGCGAGAGCCAGGTTTTCAACGAACGCAGCCTGAATGAAAAGATTGACGTAAGCCTCCATCACAGAACCTCCGTCCGGTGCACTTCGTGAATCTGGAACTCCGGTTGCTCGACCTGTTTTGGTCGCCAGGTGCGCACGGCCCAGATCAACAGCCCAACAATGAAAAAGGCGCTCGGTGGCAGAAGCATCAGGCCATTGGCCGGGTACCAGCCGCCATTGGAAACCAGCGGCAGGATTTCGTAGCCCAGCAGTGTTCCGGCACCGAGCAGTTCACGGAACGTCGCAACTATGATCAGGATAACGCTGTAGCCAAGTCCGTTGCTGAAACCGTCGAGTAAGCTCATGCCAACACCGTTCTTCATGGCAAAGGCTTCTGCGCGGCCGAGCACGATGCAATTGGTGATAATCAGTCCAACGAATACGGAAAGCTGCTTACTTGTTTCGTAGGCGTAGGCTCGCAGGAGCTGATCGACGAGGATGACAAATGAGGCAATGATGGTCATCTGTACGATGATGCGAATATTGTTCGGTATGTGCCGGCGAATACTACTGATCGTGCCGTTTGCCAGGGTCGCTACGCTGGTTAGCGCCACGCACATCAATAGTGCCGGCATAAGCGATGTCGTTACCGCCAGGGCAGAACAGATTCCAAGTACCTGCAATGTGACCGGGTTGTTATCGACCAGCGGATCGATAAGAATCTTTCTGGCATCAGTCATTGCGCTCTGCCTCCGAACGGAGATGCTTAAGGTAAGGCCCGAATCCGTGTTGGCCGGTCCAGTATCGTATGAGGCTGGTCACGCCCCGGCCGGTCAGCGTTGCGCCGGATAAGCCGTCGACCTGGTGAATGGCAGCATCGGCGTCGTTGTCGACCAAACCACGAATGACCTCGATGCGGGGTTCGCCTTCAGGATCGAAGATTTTCTTGCCGACCCACTGGGCGCGCCAGCCGGGTTTGTCAATCTGGTCGCCGAGCCCGGGCGTCTCGGCGTGGTCATAAAAGCGCAGGCCACGTACTGTCGTGCCATCAGGTTCAAGCGACAGAAACCCGTGCATGGTTGACCAAAGTCCCGAGCCATAGACGGGCAGGATGATCTGGCTGATTACATCGTCCTGCCGGACAAGGTAGACAGGTGCATATTTTGCGCGCTGGCGAATGTTGGCGATGTCCGCATCCGCTGGTACCTGAATGCCCAGGTCGGCGTCTTTAGCAGCGGCGATCGCATCAAAATCATCGGCACTGATCGCCTCCGAGTATTCACCGCTGCCGAGGTGCACCATGCGCGTTTCGATATTGCCGAACAGCAGCTCGATATTCGCACCTTGATTTAGCAGGCCAGCGACATCGAGAATTATCTGCTTACGGTACAGATCTTCGTTTCTTTCCTGTACCGGTTTGAGAATGACGGCGGTACTCGCGACCAGTACGGAACAGACCAGGCTCAGGACGACAGCTACGAGCAGCGTATTCGCCACGCTGTCGCGTGAGCGGGCATTCGACTTGTCGTTTGTGTCAGGCACTGCGTTTTATCCTGCGCCGGATATTCGCGCGCACAACAAAGTAATCGATTACCGGCGCAAAGATATTGCCGAATAGTATCGCCAACATGATTCCCTCGGGAAACGCGGGATTGATGACACGTATGACAAATGTCAGGAAGCCGATCAGCAATCCGTATATCCACTTGCCGGTATCCGTGGCTGCCGCAGTGACCGGATCGGTCGCCATAAACACAGCGCCGAATGCGAAGCCACCGAGTACGATGTGCCAGTACCAGGGCATGCCCATCATCGGATTGTTGCTGTCGGCAAAACCTGTCAATAACACCGGGATGATCAGGCCCGCAAACACGCCGGCGATTATTCTCCACGAGGCTATACCTGCGTACACCAGAACCACGGCGCCAATCAGGCAGGCAATCGCCGAGGTTTCGCCGATGGATCCCTGCATCTGGCCAAGAAATGCATCAGTCCAGGTAAGCCCGCTGGCCAGGACGCCGGACATCCCCTCGATTGCGCTAATGCCCAGCGCCGTTGCACCGCTGAAACCATCCACGGTTGTCCAGACCGCATCGCCGGAGATCTGTGCGGGATACGCGAAATACAGAAAAGCACGGCCGACGAGGGCGGGGTTCAGGAAGTTCTTGCCCGTACCGCCGAATACTTCCTTGCCGATGACGACGCCGAAACTGATGCCTATTGCTACCTGCCAGAGCGGAATCGTCGCCGGCAGGATCAGTGCATAGAGCAGCGACGTGACAAAAAATCCCTCGTTGATTTCGTGGTTCCTGACACCGGCAAAAAGGACTTCCCAGAAACCTCCGGCGGCCATCGTGACGATGTAAACAGGCAGGAAGTAGACGAGTCCGTGCATGAAATTGTCATAGACACTGCCTGCATCATGGCCGACGCCGAACAGCGCCAGCGAACCGCCGCGCCAGCCAGCGACAGATTCGATGCCCATTGCTGCCATTGCTGTGTTCGCCTGGAAACCGGTATTCCAGAGGCCAATCAGGATGCACGGCACCGCAGAGAAGACCACTATTATCATGACCCGCTTGAGGTCTATGGCGTCACGGACATGTGGCGCGCCACGCGTGAGATCGGCGGGTGAAAAAAACAGCGTGTCGACCATCTCGTAAAGCGCATGAAAACGTTCGTACTTGCCGCCGGGCAGGAACACAGGTTGCATTCGATCCAGCAGGGTGCGGAGTCGTTTCATCAGCCGTTCGCCTCGATCTCGTCCAGGTTCATGCGCAAGAACGGGCCGTACTCATACTTCCCGTTGCAGACAAAAGAACAAAGTGCCAGGTCTTCTTCATCGAGTTCGAGACAACCGAGGTCGCGCGCGCTGTCGGTGTCCTCGACCAGCAGTGCTTTCAGTAACGGCGTTGCGAGAATGTCCAGCGGCATTACGCGCTCAAAGTTGCCGACAGAGACCATCGCCCGCGGGCTGCCATTCTGAGATGTCGTTAGTCCGTAGTCGCCCCTGTGCAGCAGGTGCGAAGTATAGGCACGCAGCGCGGAGAACTTGTGATTACCCGGTCTTGCCCAGGCAAGAAACTCCCGTTCGTTACCTTCTTGCAAGACACTGATCTGCGTGTGGTAACGGCCGAGCCAGGCTATAGGTCCCGTCGCGCGCCGGCCAGCGAGCACGGATCCCGAAATAAGGCGTTTTTTTTGCGGGCATCAGTTCGTCGGCCACAATTCCGGCGATGCTCGCGCCCAGCCGGGTGCGCAGGAGGCGAGGCGACTTGACCAGCGGCCCGCCGAGCGCAACGATTCGTTCAACGGGTAGCCGGCCACTCGTAAACAGCCGGCCGATTGCAATGACGTCCTGATAACCAAGATACCATACCGTTTTGTTTGCAGAGACTGGTTCCAGGAAATGAATATGTGTGCCGACGAGACCTGCCGGGTGCGGTCCGG
>PVMS01179790.1_pt1 | contig 16215 bp, 12 predicted proteins | sample 1853461 | NCBI WGS metagenome assembly PVMS01 (sample SAMN08582032, study PRJNA380276) | Marine sediment metagenome, whole genome shotgun sequencing project. | isolation source: ocean sediment barecode stripped | collected 2017 | reverse complement strand
TAGTATGGCTGAACTCGCCAAAGAAGTGCTGCAGGTAAACCTCGAAGACGAGATGAGGAAGTCCTACCTGGACTATGCCATGAGCGTCATCGTCGGGCGTGCGCTTCCGGATGTCAGGGACGGCTTGAAACCGGTCCACCGTCGCGTACTGTACGCAATGAATGTCCTCGGTAACGACTGGAACAAAGCCTACAAGAAATCGGCCCGAGTGGTGGGTGATGTGATCGGTAAATACCACCCGCATGGCGACACGGCGGTTTACGACACCATCGTACGTATGGCTCAGCCGTTTGCGATGCGCTACATGCTGGTGGACGGCCAGGGTAATTTTGGTTCCGTGGATGGTGATGCGCCGGCAGCCATGCGCTACACCGAAGTGCGCATGTCGCGGCTGGCACATGAGCTGTTATCCGACCTGGAAAAGGAAACCGTTGACTTCACTCCGAACTACGACGAGTCGGAATATGAGCCGCAGGTCATGCCCACCCGGGTACCCAACCTGCTGGTCAACGGTTCGGCTGGTATCGCCGTGGGCATGGCGACCAACATTCCGCCGCACAATATGACTGAAGTGGTCAACGCCACGATTGCCCTGATTGACGACCCGTCGCTGAGTGTCGAAGGCATCATGGAGTATCTGCCTGGCCCCGATTTTCCCACCGCCGGTCTGATCAACGGCGCCCAGGGGATACTCGAGGCCTATAACACCGGTCGCGGGCGAATCTACATGCGGGCCCGTTCACACATTGAAACCAATGAAGCGAACGGCAAGCAGTCCATCATTGTCAGCGAGCTTCCCTATCAGGTGAACAAGGCCAGGCTGCTGGAAAAAGTCGCGGAGTTGGTCAAGGAAAAGAAACTGGAAGGTTTCACCGAGCTGCGTGATGAGTCCGACAAGGACGGCATGCGGATCGTATTTGAGCTGCGCCGTGGTGAGGTGCCTGAGGTGGCGCTGAATAACCTGTACAAGCACACGGCCATGCAGAGTGTGTTCGGCATCAACATGGTTGCTCTCATCAACGGCCAGCCGAAACTGCTTAACCTGCGTCAGATTCTCGATGCCTTTGTAGGCCACCGCCGTGAAGTGGTCACACGGCGCACCCTTTTTGAGTTACGCAAGGCGCGTGCTCGCGCTCATGTGCTGGAAGGACTTACGGTTGCTCTGGCCAATCTCGATGAAGTCATTGATCTGATCAAGGCGTCTCCCACACCGGCTGAAGCAAAGGAGCGCTTGCTGGCTCGCCGCTGGGACCCGGGTGTTGTCCGGGCGATGCTGGGGCAGGGGGGGGCGGAAACGTCGCGACCGGAGGAGCTTGAAGCGGAATACGGTCTGCAGGATGACGGATATCAGCTGTCACCTGTGCAGACGCAGGAAATTCTCAATATGCGCCTGCACCGGTTGACTGGCCTGGAGCAGGAAAAGCTGACCAACGAATATGAGGAAATTCTGCAGCGGGTGAAAGAACTGCTGCGCATCCTTTCTGATCCGGGCCGCCTGATGGCCGTGATTCGCGAAGAACTGGAAGCGATCAGGGATCAGTATGGCGACGGACGGCGCACCGAAATTCTGCAACAGCGGATCGACCTGAGCCTGGAGGATTTGATCACCGAGGAAGATGTGGTGGTGACCCTGTCTCACGAAGGCTATGCCAAGTATCAGTCGCTGGACCGTTACCAGGCACAGCGCCGCGGCGGAACTGGTAAATCTGCAACCCGGGTCAAGGAAGAGGATTTTATCGACCAGCTGTTCATCGCCAACACACACGACACATTGCTGTGCTTCACCAGTCGCGGCAAGATTCACTGGCTGAAGGTATACCAGTTGCCACAGGCCAGCCATGTAAGCCGGGGCAAGCCTATCGTCAATCTGTTGCCGCTGGAGAAAGAAGAACGCGTCAACGCCGTGCTGGCGGTACGTGATTTTCCCGACGATCTGTTCATTTTCTTCGCAACACGCAGCGGCATCGTGAAAAAAACCCCTCTTTCCGATTATTCGCGGCCGCGGGCAAACGGAATCTGGGCCATCGATCTGCCTGAGGATGATGAACTCGTCAATGCCCGCCTGACGGATGGAGCGCAGGACATCATGCTGTTTTCCAGTTCGGGTAAATGCATCCGTTTCTGCGAGAGCGACGTTCGTTCGATGGGACGTGTCGCGCGCGGCGTGATTGGTATCCGTCTGCAGGATGATCAACAGGTCGTCTCCATGTTGGTCGTTGGTGACGGTGACATCCTGACCGTTACCGAGAACGGCTATGGCAAGCGCACTGAACCGGGCGACTACCCGCGCCAGGGGCGTGGCGGCCAGGGTGTGATCGGCATTCAGACATCCGCGCGCAACGGGTCCCTGATCTCGGCCATCTATGTGAACAGCGAAGATCACATCATGCTCATTTCCGACGGTGGTACCCTGGTGCGTACCCGGGCCGACGAAATATCCACGCTTGGCCGCAATACACAGGGCGTGACCCTGATCCGCCTGCGCCAGGATGAAAAACTCGTCAGCCTGGCCCGGATAGAAATGGAAAACACCGAAGAGGAACCGGAAGGCTAGTCTGTTACCAGGCGGGTGACCACGAAGGCGCCACGTATATCACCTGATTTGAATCCTCTTGCCTGGTCCTCCGGGTAGAGTTCATCCAGCGTGGCGCTGACTTCCGGGCTGAGGTCGCTGCCGTGACATTGCAGACACAGGCCCCCCGTCGGAATGGCCTTCATGAAGCGAAACTGCTGCTGACCGTCAACCTCACTGACGCCTGACCAGGTCAATGCCGCCGCCTGTTCCCCCGCGGCTTTACGGCTTTCGAACGATTCCAGCACGGCTTTTTGCCAATTGCTCGGCCGGTTGGCCGGGTTTCTGCTTTTGAGACTCACACGGCTGAGCTGCAATCCCTGTTCGGCTGCGACACTTTGCGTGATGGGCGTGGCACTGGTGCTGCAGACGCTGATGGCCCTGACTGGGCCACCTTCCTGCATGGCTGCCTTGAGCTCAGTCTGCAAAGAGGCGGCGAATACGGAAATAGCGGATTTTGCCCCCTCTATTTCGGTATCCATGTCTATAGCGATGGGAGAAGGTCCGGCATCCGGCCACGCTGCGGCATGGCCGAAAAACAGCACGGCGCCAGCCAGGCAAAACAGATTTCTGTTCATCACATCCTTACCACGGCTTCAATCGATTACGATCACTTTGGTGTCGACGTATTCGGTGCCATTGAGCGAATTGGTGATCAGGCAACCCGAATTGGCTTTATCCAACAGCTTTCTGGCCTTCTCCTGGTTGCTGCCCGGCGGTACGTGCAGAATTGCCTTTACATGATATTCCGTGAATCGGGTTTTACGATCGACCCGGTCCAATACACCATTGACCGTACAACTCAGTGAGTGCCATTCGAAGCGCGATGCGCGTGCGATTGCCCGGAAAGTCAGGATAAAGCAATTGGCGATAGCCCCAATCAACAGGGTTTCAGGCGACCAGTAGCCTTCCGGACCGCCAAATTGAGGTGGTGATGTGGTTGCCAGTGACTGAAGTCCTTCGCTGTTTACGCTGACGGTACCTTCGCTCGAGGCATCGGCGCTAACCAGATAGTGATGTGGCAATTCTTGGCTCAAAGCGTTGAAAGAACGTGTTCTGCGCTGCTGACCAGGAATTCCCCTGGCCCTTCAATAAAAAGCTGGGTCACCACGCCGTCTTCGGCGACCAGTGCGAAACGCTGGGAGCGTTCGCCCATGCCGAAGCCCGAGGCGTCCAGTTCCAGCCCGATCGCTCTTGAGAAATCGCCATTGCCGTCGGCCAGCATGCTGATTTTATCCGCGTTGGCGCTCTTGCCCCAGGCATTCATGACAAATACGTCATTCACTGCCATGCAGGCAATGGTGTCCACGCCTTTGCCCAGAATTTCATCCGCCAGATCCACGTAACCCGGGAGATGCTTGGCTGAACAGGTTGGTGTGAATGCGCCTGGTACGGAAAAAAGGACGACTTTCTTGCCGCCAAACAGTTCAGCACTGGTCAGAGGCACCGGTCCGGTCTCGGCCATAATGGTGAAGGTAGCATCGGGAATGGCGTCGCCGGCCTGTATCGTCATGCAGATTTTCCTCTAATTAGCCGTTTGTCAGGCGGCCATGGCTTCAGAAATGGCGCTCAGAAGTTTGGCAGGATTGACCGGTTTTGTCACGTATTCGGTTGCACCCTGACGTAAACCCCATGCGCGGTCGGCTTCGCCGTCTTTTGTCGACACCAAAATGACGGGAATGTGCCGGGTTGATTCATTGCTGTTGAGCTTGCGGGTGGTCTGATAACCACTCATGCCGGGCATCACGATATCCATCAGGATCAACTCGGGGCGCTCGTCAGTGGCCAGCTCAAGGGCGGCCTCGCCGGATTCAGCAGTCACGGTCTGATGACCGCCCTGTTCGACGATTTTGCACAGGTTTTGAAGCTGCGCGGGTGAATCATCAACAATCAGTATTTTGGACATCTTGCCCCCGATCTCCCGGCTGATTAACTCATTTGCTCCCTATTATGCCGTAAATTGATGATATTTGGGAATTTCATTCTGTCGAATCGTGTATTTTTACAATTGTTCTGCCCAGAGAATTGCCGTTCAGCATGTTTTCGAATACCGGCTCCATGCCGGCCAGGGGGACCTCATTCCTGATGATTTCAGCCAGGTGTGGGGGTTTCCATTCATTGGCCAGCCGGTCCCACAGCAGTTTGCGCGTGTCAATGGGGCAATTGGCTGAACTGATTCCCAGCAGGCTTACACCACGCAGTATCATGGGGAAAACCGTCGTGTGCAATCCATGGCCGCCCACCATTCCACAGCAGGCGATATTGCCCCACAAATTGATAACGCGGCTGATGCCGGCGAGCATGTCGCCCCCGACATTATCGATACAACCGGCCCAGGTCGCTTTTTCCAGAGGCTTCTGGCCCCAGTGAAGGTCGTGGCGTGAGATGCACTGGCGCGCCCCCAGATGCTCCAGCCAGTCGAATTCCTGTACTTTGCCGGTGATGGCGTGCACTTCGTATCCGGCGCTGGTCAGAAGATCAATAGCGACCGTGCCAACTCCTCCGCTGGCCCCTGTTACCACGATGGGCCCGTCGGCGGGTTTTTGCCCGTTCGCCTCCATGCGATACAGGCAGAGTGCCGCTGTGAAACCTGCCGTACCCAAGCCCATTGCCTCGCGCTGGCTCAGCCCGGCCGGCAGCGGTACGATGAAATCACTGGCGAGGTTCAGAAATTCCGAGTAACCGCCATCGCGCGCTTCAGACAAGCCGCTGCCGTTGGCCAGCACTTCATCGCCCGGCTCAAAGCGCTCGCACGAGGACTCCACTACCGTGCCTGCTACATCAATGCCTCCGGCCATCGGGTAACGCTTCAGAATCTTACCCTTGCCGGTGGCCGCCAGCGCATCCTTGTAGTTAATGCCCGACCACCCGACCCGGATGGTTACATCCCCCTCGGCCAGATCATCGAACGAGATGTCATCGACACCGGAACGATAACCCTTCGAATCGTTGTGAATTCGAAAAGCCCGAAAGCTTTCAGGAATGTTGCTCATGTCGTGTTTCTCCTCACCGTGACGTATTTGGGACTCTTGGCAGATTCCGCAGACCAATCCAAAGCCGGCACATCACAGTTTGCAACTCTTTGGAATACGGAAAGGGTGTCCATGGTCTGGATTTATTAGTTTTCCGCAGATTTCGCAGATTACACAGATTTTTTTGTAGCCTGCTCCAGAGATTTGTACTGATCACAAGGTTTGAAGTCAAATTTCACCTCACGAAAAACGACCCAATCCCGAAATTTGCTACGAGATCCAAGCATTCTCCAAACCCTGTCCAAAGCAGGAGCCCATTATTAATCCTTTTAATCTGTGCAATCTGCGAAATCTGTGGATAATAAATTCACTTCCAACGAACAAGCAAGCCATGACGTCGCAGGGGCCCCGTGAAACGGAATCACTGCGCCAATCTGGAATTTTATAATCGGTGGACTAATTTCCCCGGTGTATCGCCCGTTTGGCAACGTGTAGGGCGGCTTCGTGTACTGCTTCGGACAGGGTGGGGTGGGCGTGGACGATTCTGGCAAGGTCCTCGCTGGAACCCTGGAATTCCATCGCAACCACGCATTCCGAGATTAATTCCGAGGCGTTGGCGCCCACAATGTGCACGCCCAGAATCTCATCGGTTTCCGCATCCGCCAGCATCTTGACCAGCCCGGCGGGGTGACCACCGGCCAGTGCCCGGCCGTTTGCCGCGAAGGGAAACGAGCCTGTTTTGTAGTCCGTGCCGGCGTCTTTCAGTTCCTGCTCGGTTTTGCCCACCCAGGCAATTTCAGGTTCCGTGTAGACCACCCAGGGCACGGTGTCGAAATGGATATGGGCGGGTTTTCCAGCGATCAGTTCGGCCACGGCGATGCCTTCTTCAGACGCTTTGTGCGCCAGCATCGGGCCGCGCACGCAATCACCAATGGCCCAGACGCCGGGTGCCGTCGTTCGGGACTGATCATCAACCTGAATCTGGCCTCGTTCATTCAATTGCACGCCGGAGCCCTCGTCGAGCAAACCCTCTGTATAAGGCTTGCGGCCCACGCTGACCAGCAGGCGATCGAAGCTCAACTGACTTTCGCCATTTCCGTCTTCGAGGGTGACGGTAACTTCATCTTTGTTTACCACAGCACCCTTGACCAAGGTGCCAAGCCGGACGTCCAGGCCCTGCTTTTTAAACTCCCGTGCGGCCAGTTTGCTGACGTCATTGTCTGCCACCGGCAGGAAGTCCGGCAGTGCTTCCAGCAAAATGACTTCCGAGCCCAGGCGATTCCACACGGAGCCCAGTTCCAGGCCGATAACGCCGGCTCCGATCACACCCAGCCTGGCGGGTGCTGAATCGAAATCAAGAGCGCCCACGTTGTCCACGATGTACTCACCATCGAACTCGACGTTGGGAATCTGAATGGGAACCGAACCTGAAGCCAGGATGACGTGATCCGCTTCCAGTTGCTGTACTTCACCCCCATCAGACAGAGTGATTTCGACCTGTTTTCCGGCCAGGAGCCTGCCTTTGCCATGGTAATAAGCTACCTTGTTGCCTTTGAATAACTGGGTCACACCCCCGGTCAATTTTTTCACGATGCCGTCTTTGCGGGCGATCATGGTTGTGACGTCCATGGCGGCATCCTTCACGCTGATACCGTGGGCGCCGTAGTCGTTTTGCAGATGGTGAAAATGTTTGCTGGAATCCAGCAGGGCCTTGGAAGGAATGCAGCCGACATTCAGGCAGGTGCCGCCGGGCGCAGGCTTGCCGTCCTTGCCGGTGAAGGGATCGATACAGGCGGTCCTGAGTCCGAGTTGGGCCGCCCTGATGGCTGCGACGTAGCCTCCCGGGCCGGCGCCGATTACGATGAGGTCAAATTTTTCTGCCATGTCTTTTCCTTTTTCGGGATTTCAGTACACTAGAGCCCGAGCAAAAGTCTTGCCGGGTCTTCCAGTGTTTCCTTTACAGCCACCAGAAACTGGACTGCATCTTTACCGTCGATGATGCGGTGGTCATAACTGATGGCCAGGTACATCATCGGCCGCGCCACGATTTCACCGTCAACCACCAATGGGCGTTCCTTGATGGTGTGCATGCCCAGAATGGCGCTTTGCGGTGGATTCAACAGAGGTGTCGAAACCAGGGAGCCGAACACACCGCCGTTGGTGATGGAGAATGTGCCACCCTGTAGATCCTCAAGCGCGATCGATCCATCACGGGCCTTTTGTGCAAAATGCGCAATGGCCAATTCGATTTCCGCCAGGCTCATGTTTTCCGCATTGCGGATAATTGGCACCATCAGGCCGCGTTCGGTTGAGACCGCGATGCCGATGTCCTGGTAATTGTGATAGACGATTTCATCACCGTCGATGGAGGCATTAACCACCGGGTGCTTGCGCAATGCGTCACAGCAGGCCTTTACGAAGAAAGACATCAGGCCCAGTTTGATGCCGTGTTGTTCGATGAATTGCTCCTTGTATTTCCTGCGCAGATCCATCACGGCTTTCAGGTCCACCTCGTTGAACGAGGTCAGAATGGCCGCCGTGTTCTGGGCGTCCTTCATACGCTCTGCAATGCGACTGCGCAGCCGGGTCATTTTCACGCGCTCTTCCTGCCGCGAGCCGCCGCCCTTAATGAAATTGATCACGTCACCCTTGGTGACACGGCCGCCCCGGCCAGTGCCGGGTACGCTGCCGGGGTCCACTTTCTCCTCTTCCGCTACACGTCTGGCGGCCGGGCTGAGTTTTGATGATTCCGTTGCGGTAGATTTCAGTGCACCAGCGGCCGGCGTGGTGGTTTCCGGTTCCGGCTTCGCACTAGCCTCTGTAGCAGGATCCGCCGCAGCTGCAACGGTCCCTTCCTCAATGACGGCAATCAGATCGTCGCTGTGCACAATGTCACCTTCGGCTGACTTGATTTCAGTCAGGATTCCGTCGACGGGGGCAGGAACTTCGAGCACGACCTTGTCGGTTTCCAGGTCCACCAGTTTGTCGTCGCGATGCACGGTGTCGCCGGGCTGCTTGTGCCAGGTGGCGATAATCGCGTCTTCCACGGACTCAGGCAGTACGGGTACTTTAACTTCGATGGTCATTGATTACTTCCATGGCTGAATTCTGTATTGATTGACTACTGTTCGCCGCTTCGTATTCCGGGCAGGATCGCTTCACGGACCAGGTTCTGTTGTTCTTCCAGATGTACGGTGTAAGAGCCGACTGCCGGCGAAGCAGAGTGAGGCCGCCCGACATATTTCAATTCGTGCTGCTCACTGATGCAGGCCTGTAAATGGTGCCGGATCTGGTACCAGGCGCCCTGGTTTTGAGGTTCTTCTTGGCACCAGACGACCTCTGTGGCATTCGGAAATTCGTTGACGAAACCCCTCAGGTCAGCTTCGGGGAACGGATAGAGCTGCTCGGTGCGCATGACAGCCACTTCACGAATGTTCTCGGCATCCCGCATTTCAGCCAGGTCGTAGTAGATCTTGCCGGAACAAAAAACCACACGTTTGATCTCTTCAGCAGCACCCGGCCCCCGATCCCCGATGACCTGTTGAAATTTGCCCTTGCACAGTACGTCCAGTGTCGAAGTGGCTGCCTTACTGCGCAGCAGGCTCTTGGGTGTCATGACAATCAGGGGTTTGCGCGTGGGCTGGTATACCTGGCGCCGCAGTAAGTGGAATATCTGGCCGGGTGTGGACGGCACGCATACCTGGATGTTGTGGTTGGCGCACAGTTGCAGGTATCGTTCCAGCCGCGCGCTGGAGTGTTCCGGACCCTGGCCTTCATAGCCATGGGGCAGAAGCATGGTCAGGCCGCACAGCCGTCCCCACTTGGCTTCTCCTGATGCAATGAACTGATCGATGACGACCTGGGCGCCGTTGGCAAAATCACCGAACTGGGCTTCCCACAACACCAGGGTGAGTGGTGCAGCCGTCGCATAGCCATACTCAAAACCCAATACGGCTTCTTCGGAAAGCAGGGAGTCAACAACAATGACTTCCAGTTCCGGATTGATGGATGCAAGGGGTGTAATGGTGCTCCCATCTGCCTGGTTATGCAGTACCGCATGACGGTGGAAGAAGGTGCCGCGCCCCGCGTCCTGGCCGACCAGTCTGAGCCTGGTGTCTTCGTCAACCAGCGTGGCGTAGGCCATGGTTTCAGCAAAGCCCCAGTCAAGTGGGATTTCGCCCGTCGCCATTTTTTTGCGATCTTCGATAATCCGTTTGACCCTGGGATGCAGTTTGAATCCTTCCGGCAGAGAAGTCAGCTGTTCCGACAGGCGGCGTATTTTATCTTCCGGAATCCGGGTATCGACATCACAAGGGCCTTCGATGTGGTCGAAGTCATGCCATTTCGCAGCAAATTCATTGCTGCGTGGCTCGGTTTTCACATCTGCCACCTGTTCGCCCCGATCCAGGTGCTCACGGTAATCATTCATCATGGCCTGGGCTGATTTTTCTTCGATCAGGCCGCGCTGGATCAACTGGTCCGCGTACTTGCGCCGGGGCGTTTTCATGCCGCGAATTTTTTTATACATCAGCGGCTGAGTGACTGCAGGTTCGTCCGCCTCGTTGTGCCCGTGGCGGCGATAGCAGACCAGGTCGATGACCACATCGCGTTTGAAGCGCACCCTGAAGTCACAGGCAATTTTCATCACATGGTGCACGGCCTCAGGGTCGTCACCGTTGACGTGGAATATGGGCGCATGCACCATTTTTGCGACCGTGGTGCAGTACAGGGTAGAGCGCATATCATCAGGGTTGCTGGTGGTGAAACCCACCTGGTTGTTCACCACAATGTGCAGCGTTCCACCGACCGCGAATCCCCGTGCCTCTGACATCTGGAACAACTCCATGATCACACCCTGTCCGGAGAACGCGGCATCGCCATGGATCAGGATGGGCATGACCTCTTCGTGGGAGTAGTCCTTGCGGCGAATCTGGCGCGCCCGGACCGAACCGACGACCACGGGATCGACAATCTCAAGATGCGAAGGATTGAAAGCCAGCGCCATATGCACCGGGCCACCCGGCGTCTGGATGACGGATGCGAAACCCAGGTGGTACTTAACGTCTCCGGAGCGCATGGGGTCCAGGTCTTTGCGATTGCCTTCGAACTCTTCGAACAGCATCGCCGGCGATTTGCCGAGTATGTTGACCAGTACATTCAGGCGTCCCCGGTGCGCCATGCCGATCACGACTTCCTGCACACCCTGCGAACCCGCCTGCAGCATGGTTTCGTGCAGCAGAGGGATGAGGCTGTCTCCACCCTCCAGTGAGAATCGCTTCTGACCCACATAGCGGGTATGCAAGTACTTTTCCAGGCCCTCGGCAGCGGTCAGCATATGCAGGATGCGCAGGCGCTCTTCGTCGTTGACCGCGTGAATGCCTTTGCAGCCTTCCAGGCGTTGCTGCAGCCATTCGCGTTTTCTGGTGTCTGATATGTGCAGGTATTCGACGCCGATCGTGCCGCAATAGACCCTTTCACACAGCTCGATGATCTCGCGCAACTTCATCCGTTCCGGTGCCACCAGCGAGCCGCTGTCGAATTCCCGTTCCAGGTCGGACGGGTCAAGATCATGGTAAGCGAGATCGAGATCGATCAGCGGTTCATGGTGTGCCTCGCCCAGTGGATTGAGGCTCGCTTTTTCATGACCGCGCAGGCGGTAAATCGTGATCAGTCTTAGCACGCTGGCCTGCTTGTGATCGGCCAGCTGAGCGGCTGAATCTGAGTCTGCAAATTGGGCTGGAGACAGGCGGCCGAGTGTGCGGAATTTTTCCTGAATTTCCAGGTGACCGGTCTCAGGGCCGCCGCCATTGACCATTTTCGTGAAAGTATCCGCCCACTGTGGGGGCACACTGCTTTCATCCTCCAGCCAGTCTTCGTAGAAAGCTTCAATAAATGGCGCGTTGCTTCCGTACAGGTGCGAGGATGTGTAAAGATCTTCCAGTTTTTTGCTCACGTGGTATGCGGCTCCCGGTCCGGGCACGAAATCCCGCCGATCAGTTTAAAAACGCCGGATTCCTGTCAGCCAGCGTAATCACACATTATAACTTAAATCAGGGAATTGCAGGTACAGATGGCCCCCGTTCAACAGCGCGCAAGCGAGTTCCAGGCCCTGGCCGGATAAGCCCGGTTCGGCGTTTAAAAGAACCGGGTCATGACAGAACTTCTGCGCAAGTTCCACTGAACAGCGGAACTCTTCGCCGGTAGCAAATAACAGGGCTCCGCCACTTGTTTTCAGCCACAACAGGCGGGTCCAGGGATTATGGCGCAGCTGCGCACCTCCGGATAGCGCCTGGCGCAGCGCCGGGGGGGCTAGTTTCTGTTCAGCCGGGGCAGGCTCATGCGCCAGGCGGTAACGCGAAAGGAAGGACCCGATAAACGCCCGGAAGCCTGATTCATCACTGGCTGCATTGCCGATAAGCTGGCGCAATCCTTCGACGGCCGCTGCGTTGATTTCGCCTTCAAGAGCTGCACAGGAAAGACGCTCATCGCGGTAGCGCTTTCCTTCGTTCCGGCTGGCAGCCAGCCACTCGCCCAGGCCTTGCAACAGGTCAGCGCTACTGGGCGCACGCATGCCGATCGACCAGGTCATGCCCTGATCCATTGCCACGCCGTGATGGGCGACGCCGGGAGGAAGGTAAAGCAGGTCGCCAGGTTCCAGCATCCACTCCTGTTCGGATTCGAACGATTGCAGAACGTTCAGCTCGCAATCGGCTAAAAGGGCTGGGTCAAAAGATTGGGCAATCTGCCATTTTCTACGGCCTGAAGCCTGCAGCAGAAAGACATCGTACTGGTCAACGTGGGGGCCCACGGAACCGCCGGGCGCAGCCACACTGATCATCAGATCGTCCATGCGCCAGGAGGGCAGAAAGGAAAAAGAACGGAACAGTGATTTCAGGGGCGGGTAGTGCTTCTCGACATCCTGTACCAGCAGCGTCCAGTTTTCATCCGCCAGACCGGCAAAGTCATTTTCCCCGAACGGGCCGTAGTGTAAAGCCCAGTTGTGCTCCGGATAGCTGCCGCTGACCAGGCGTGACTCCGCCAGTTCATCGCAGGCCAGGCCCGCGATGTCATTTTCGTCCAGCTCCGGAATGAAGTCCGGAAAGGCCTGACTGATCAGCACAGGGCGCTGCTGCCAGTAATGGTCCAGAAATTCTTCTGCGGACAGCTCGCCCAGGGCTGCTTTCATTCCTCGAAATCTTCCACCTTGGCGGCCATTTCTGCCGCATTGCCGGTGTAACTGCCCGGGGTCAATCCCAACAGGGATTCGCGGGCCTGTTGCGGGATATCCAGAGTGCGGATGAATTCCGCCAGTTCAGTCCCGGTGATGCGCTTGCCGCGCGTCAGGGCCTTGAGCTGTTCGTAGGGATTCTCGATGCCATGGCGGCGCATCACGGTTTGGATCGGTTCTGCAAGCACTTCCCAACTCGCGTCCAGATCCTGCTCCAGCTGTGCCGTGTTGACTTCCAGTTTAGCCAGTCCCTTGAGCAGGGAGGAACTGGCCACCAGCGAATGACCGTAGGCCGTTCCGATGACACGCAACACGGTGGAATCAGTCAGGTCCCGCTGCCACCTCGATATGGGGAGTTTTGCTGCAAGATGATCGAGCAGAGCATTGGCTACACCCAGATTGCCTTCGGCGTTCTCGAAATCGATCGGATTGACCTTGTGCGGCATCGTGGATGAGCCAATTTCGCCCTCAACCGTCTTCTGGCGGAAATAACCGATCGAGATATAGGACCAGATGTCACGGCAGAGGTCGATCAGGATCGTGTGATAGCGTGCCAGGGACTGAAACAATTCAGCCATCCAGTCATGAGGTTCGATCTGCGTGGTGTACGGGTTCCAGTCCAGGCCCAGTGATTCGACAAAATCCTGGGCCAGCGCTGGCCAGTCGATTTCCGGGTAGGCGGCAATATGGGCGTTGAAATTACCCACCGCACCGTTGATCTTGCCCAGAAACTCCTGCTCTGCCATGAGTTGGGCCTGCCGCCTCAGGCGGAACAGGCTGTTGGCCAGTTCTTTTCCCAGGGTCGTAGGCGAAGCGGTCTGGCCGTGCGTGCGCGCCAGCATAGGCTGGCTGGCCTGAGCTTGCGCCAGCCCGGCCAGGGCGGCATCGATCCGGGCGAATTCGAGTTCCATGATGTCCTCGTGCAGGTCTCTCAGCATGAGGGCATAGGACAGGTTATTGATGTCCTCCGAGGTGCAGGCAAAGTGCAAAAATTCAGAATGGGCTGCCAGTTCCGGCAGATCCGCAAACTGCTCCTTGAGGTAGTATTCGATTGCTTTCACGTCATGGTTGGTGACGGATTCGATTTCTTTAACACGTTCTGCAGCGGCGCTGTCGAAATCACTGATCAGGCTCTCCAGGAAGATGCTGGCCTGGTCACTCAAAGCGGGCAGTTCCGGAATGCCCGGATGTGCCGTAAGGGCCTCGAACCAGCGAATTTCCACGATGACGCGGCGATGAATCAGGCCGTGTTCGCTGCAATAGGAGCGTAAGGATTCGGTGCGGCCGGCATAGCGTCCGTCAACAGATGAGAGGGCAGTCAGGCTGGTCAGTTTCATGGTTCGGGCTTCTTGGGGCGAAACCACCATTTTCCCACTCTTTTGAGCGCACTCCAATACATGAGGGAAATAAAATGGACTCCTGGTCCCATCCGCAAGCCGGGAAATTGAATTTGTTGGCTGACCCCCATCAGTTCAATATGAAAAAGGTTCTCTGTTTCCCGCTACGCCCGATATAATTTGTCCTGTATGACTAGATTGCCCCACCTTATTTCGAAACGGAGTTTTCAATGACCACTGAATACAGAACCGAACACGACAGCATGGGTGAACTTCAGGTACCCGCCGATGCATTGTGGGGAGCCCAGACCCAACGTGCAGTGGAGAACTTTCCGATCAGTGGTATACCGATGCCACGCGAGTTCATCCGGGCACTCGGCCTGATCAAATCGGCGGCTGCAAAGGTCAACCAGGATCTTGGCTTGCTCGGCAAGAAGAAGGCTGCGGCAATAAAGGCGGCGGCCGGCCGTGTTGAATCGGGCGAAGTTGATGCGCATTTTCCGATTGACGTGTTTCAGACCGGCTCAGGTACGTCCTCCAACATGAACGCCAATGAAGTGATTTCCCATCTGGCCAATGAAGATAACGATCTGGCTGTACATCCCAACGACCACGTCAACATGGGACAAAGCTCGAACGACGTGATTCCCACTGCCATTCAGGTCAGCGCCACGCTGGTAGCGGCCCAACAGCTCATCCCTTCGCTCATGCACCTGGCGGAAACACTGGACATCAAATCCGAAGAACTGGCAGACGTGGCCAAGACCGGCCGCACCCACCTGATGGATGCCATGCCGGTGACATTCGGCCAGGAACTGGGTTGCTGGTCGGCTCAGATACGGTCGGATATCAAGCGGATCAAAAGTGCGCTGAAGCGCATGCGGCGATTACCACAGGGCGGCTCGGCCGTCGGCACCGGCATCAATGCACATCCGGAATTCGGTCCGCGGGTTGCCAGGGCCTTGCACGAGGCAAGCGGAGTCAAGTTCAAGGCATCCAACAATTATTTCGAAGGCATCAGCTCTCAGGATGCGTCTGTCGAACTCTCGGGCCAACTCAAGACGCTGGCCTGCAGCCTGATGAAAATCGCCAACGACTTGCGACTGATGAACTCCGGGCCGCTGGCGGGAATCGGCGATATTGAACTACCGGCGCTACAGCCGGGTTCTTCCATCATGCCGGGCAAGGTGAATCCCGTGATCCCCGAGGCTGTGTGCATGGTGTGTGCCCAGGTGATCGGTAACGACACCACGATTACGATAGCCGGGCAGTCAGGGCTGTTCCAGCTGAATGTCATGCTGCCCATTGTGGCCCTGAACCTGCTGCAAAGCCTGGAAATCCTCTCAACCGTGAGTACCTTGCTGGCCGACTCGGCCATCAGCGGATTCACGGTGAGAGAGGATAATCTGCGCAGTGCACTGGAGCGCAACCCCATCCTGGTTACGGCGCTCAACCCGGTGATCGGCTATGAGCTGGGAGCAGCAACGGCCAAGCAAGCCTACAAACAGGACCGGCCGATCAAGGAAGTTGCGCTGGACATGACGGATCTTTCAGTGGAAGAATTGGATCGCCTGCTTGATCCGCTGGATCTCACCAGGGGTGGAATCAAAGGCTGAGATTTATAATTTCTAATCGTTCCTAAGGAGAAGTCCAGTGTCGCGGATACTGATTTTTGTTGTTCTTTTGCTGCTCCCGCTCCATTCCATATTTGCGGGCGCAACGGCTGCCCACTGGAGTTATGAAGGAGAAGAAGGCCCGGAACACTGGGGTGAATTATCACCTGACTTCTTTTTTTGCAAGGATGGTATGAACCAGTCTCCGGTGGACCTGGTCGCTGACGTGCATGCTGATCTGCCGGAACTGGTCTTCCAGTATCACGGCACACCACTGCATGAAACCAATAATGGGCACACGATATTGGTGAATGTCCAACCCGGCAGCTTCCTGGAAGTGCCGGACCAGAACTTGCGCTTTGGGCTGGTGCAGGGCCATTTCCACAGCCCACCGTCATGCCTGGAATGAACCATGTGAATTTCCATCGCAAAGGACTCGCCGTTCACAGTGTGCTCACTCGGACTGTGGAAATGGCCCTGCACCAGCCCAAAG
>PVMS01025712.1_pt1 | contig 16221 bp, 12 predicted proteins | sample 1853461 | NCBI WGS metagenome assembly PVMS01 (sample SAMN08582032, study PRJNA380276) | Marine sediment metagenome, whole genome shotgun sequencing project. | isolation source: ocean sediment barecode stripped | collected 2017 | reverse complement strand
GATGATTTTGCAAATGGTGTCTATGCATTAGACCCCATTGCGCGAGAAAACTGGGAAGCATTAGAAGAATTCCCTCCCTATGAAATGCATGTAGATACAGGAGAAGAACTATGGGTCGAAAACGTCTCAGCGTATCAAGCATGCTTTCCTAATGGGCCCGCAATTAAACATTTATATCCCCAGTGGGACCCAATGTTAAAGACGGTAATCACCGTGCCCTACGCAATTAATCAATGCAGGAAAAAATACAAATTATCTGAGCTAGACTATTTGGATAGCGAAATGAATAATTTAGTCTCATATATTGCTCATAACAGCAGAGGCAATATTATCAATATCCAAGTTCCAAATGAACAAGCGCAACTCGCTTATCAACAAGGTAAAAAATATTATTTCACACGCCGAGGCCAGTTAAATTTTGCCTGCTTTCATTGTCACTTTGATAATGCAGGAAAAAAGTTACGCGCTGAATCTTTAGGACCTGCGCTCGGGCAAACCACAGGATGGCCAACCTATCGCAACAAGTGGGGCGAACTAGGCCCACTACATAGACGTTATATAGGCTGTAACAAACAAGTACGTGCCTCGCCGCTTGAGGCACAGAGTGAAACCTATAGAAATTTAGAATACTTCCATACGCACATGAATAATGGGCTACCCATTAATGGTCCATCAGTAAGAAGGTAAGTACAAATGAGAAGTTATTTTACATGGTTAATCGCAGCATTATTTACGATTGCTACGACATCTGCACAAAGCAATGATTCAACCGATCAAAAATTTAACGATCATTTTGAGATAGTCGAAAAGCTAATTAGTCAGGCTTCCGAAAATAACGGGTTATGGCGCGATACTAAACATCTATCCTCACAAGCAAAAGAGTTAGCTGCATCTAATAACGAGCAAGCCACAAACCTTTTACTAGAGGCTGAATTTCAGGCTAAATTAGGTTTTCAACAAGCCGCCGAGCAATCTGACATTGATCAGCTTGTCCCTCACTATCTACATCACTAGATTACAGCTGTTTTAATTTCTGTTCGGCAATATTCTTACCCACATAGCTTTGATCAGATTCAATTGCGGCTTTCAAATGCTGTTTAGCTTTTTCCACTCCACCATCCTGCTCTGAATAGGCCATACCCAAGTGATAATGTAGCTCAGCAGCTTTAGGTGCCAAGCCAACTGCTTTTTCTAATACTTCAATCGCATTAGCAATCTTACCGGCTTTATAGTAAACCCAACCCACTGTATCTAGTGATGCGGCTTCATTAATATTTTCTAGATCAGAAACATAGACTAACGCTTTATCTATTTCCCGATCATTCGCTTGATCATCCACCAGTATCATTGCTAAATTATTTTTTGATAACATAGAGGTTGGCACTTCCTTGATGATTTTTTCGTAGGTATTAATTGCATCAACTCTTCTACCCTGTTGATATTGCGCTAACGCTAACGCAAGTCCTAGGCGCTCCACGCCTACACCTTTATCAAAACCACGCTTCAGTACATTTATAGACTTATCAATATTACCTTGCGCAGAATGAACTAAGGAGAGCCCACGATATGGAAGCCACCAATTAGTATTTACTTTGATAGCGGATTCAAAGCTATCACTGGCTAATTTATAATCCTTCATTGATAGACCCACTTCACCCAATAGATTATATGGGACCAGATATTCAGGGTCATTCTTAATAATGTTTCTAAGCATAGCAATTGCTTTGCTTTGTTGATTTTGAGAAAGGTATAGCCTTACTAGACCAGACAATGGCTCATTTGCACGAGCTTGTTTATCTAGTGCTGCAAGGTATTCTTTTTCAGCTGCTAATGGATTATTTTCATTCTGCAACAAAACACCAGATAGATAATATCCTAGAGGATTATCACTTAATGATGACTTCATAGATTCAGCTGTTTCTTTGGCACCAATGTAATCTTTGTTGGCTATCTGCAAATCAAACAAAGTCTTGATAGTCTCAAGATCATTTTCATTAGTCTTCAAAAGATCATTGACAGTTTCAATAGCCGATTCAAACTCATTATCCTTACCCTGCAATCTCGCGTATAAAAGCCCTAGCTGCTTGTCATTGCTGTCAATTTCTACTGCTTTCTGAACCAATTCTCTTGCCAACTCTACTTGATCATTAACTATATAAGCAGAGGTAAGCTGCCTAATAGCATAGGTATTATTTGGCTGATCACGCAATATTGTTCTAAAGTCTGTAATCGCCTGAGGCGCATCACGGCGCGACAATGCAATTGTTCCTCGCAACACCAGTGCACGCAGATTATTGGGCTGTTCTGATAACACTTCTTCAACCAGCTTCAAGCTAGACTCTGCATTGTTTTCTCTTAAAAACAAAAGTGCTAATTCGTTCTTTGCTCCAGCGGATTCAAGCTCACTTTTGTCATTGGCTAAAACCTGAAAAAGTGGCTTAGCCTTATCAATTTGATTGTTATCAATATATCTTCTGCCTAATGCAAGTCTAATCTTTGCACTGCCATCAACACTAAATTTTTCTAGCTCTCTGGTTGCATCATCGGATGATTTATACTTATCCAAAAATGCTATATAAGCGAGCGAATCTTCATCATCTTCTGCATCCATACTAGACAAAAGTAATTTTTCAGCTTCTTCAACACGATTATTATTCGCATAAAGAGAAACTAGCTTGTACAAATAAACATTATTATCCGGATATTGTGTGATTAATTGTTTATACACCTTCGCAACACTATCAATGTCTTCAAGGTGGCTGTACAAAGGGATAATACTTACTTGCAGTTCTCTTCTCTTTCTTTTACTAATATTATCTTTAGCAAGTATGCCTTCAATATAAGATGTGGCTTTAATTGTTTGACCATCTTTAACATACAAAGATGATAACAGTGCAATCGCAGGTAGGTTATCGCTCTCCAAATTAATCGCTTGATCAGCATCTGTTCTGGCAGCAGCCAGCATACTATTTTTAATATGGAAAAAGCCGCGCAAAGCAATCGCCGTTGCATTGTTAGACTCTATAGCCAGCACATCTTCTATTAACTGATACGATTTTTCATTATCTCCAGAGAGTAAGTACATCTTTGAAAGGTCTAGCTTTGCATCGACAGAATTGGGATCAGTTTCCAGTGCAGATGACAAAAGCTGGTAGGCATTCCTCCATTCATTTTCTTCGACCATACAACGCGATAGCCCTATTAAAGCATCGACAGTTTTTGGGTCGATTTGCAAAGCATTCTTATAGTCTAGTTTTGCTTTTTTACAAATGTCTTGAAAGTAGTACTCATTACCACTTTGAATATATTTTTCCTTTCTAGAATCAGCACCACCACAACCGCTAATTACAAGCATAAATCCGATTAATAAAACAATTAATCTATTCACAATACACTCCTTAAAAATAAGTCTACTACCCATCAGGCTCTTAACTACAAAAAATTTAACGCAATAGGTACGCAAGCACTCAATACCAACGTAGACCGAATCGCCCACCAATTTTTGTTAACATTAAATAAAACATATTCTATACAGTAAAATAATATAATTAACTTTATAATCAAAACACTAAGACTTGGATCTGATATGGGTGAGTTAGGCAAATTAGGAATCACAATTGCTGTTGCTATTAGCAAGAAATCCAGAGGAGAACCAACAAACTTCTTTCTACTATGACCAAAAATCAGCACTGCAATAATTGCTGCACACAATAGCAACATAGATATTTGCACCATATCAACATGACTACCAACAGAGTTTGTCCCAAAGTATATCGAGAGAACAATCATCACATGAACTGCCACTCTTTCGACCCAGTTGCATGGTTTATTCCTGAAGACAATCAAACCGATTAACCCAACTGCAACTATGCCAGATAATAAAATCAATATATCAGTATCGAATGTTTCTATATTCATTGAAGAGCTCATTGAGTATAGAAATAACAAGCCAGCCAATATCATGAATAATCTTTCAGTATTTGCACTTGCTAAAGATTTAACAAAAGCAAATAGTTTCCCAAGCGACTGAAATTCATTACTGGATGAAGACTTGTTGTGCTTAGTGCTGTAGCCGATGAGCAACGCAAATATTGATATAGCGACAAAAGCTAACATGACATTTAACTCAGTATCGTATCTCATAAAATAAGCGGCGAGCACAAATACACTCTGCATAAGATAAATAATTAGCACACTTTGGTAATGTTTAAATCCATTATCCAGCAGCTTATGATGCAAATGGTTACGATCTGCATTGAAAGGGGATTGTTTATTATACAGCCTAATAATAATCACCATAATCGTATCGAATACAGGTAGCCCCACTAGTAATAATGGCAACATTTTTGCGTAGGCATTATCTGCGCCATAAGTGAGTGCAACACTTAATACACCTAATACAAAGCCTAGAAATAAGCTTCCCGTGTCACCCATAAAGATTTTAGCTGGGTATGTATTAAAGCGTAAAAACCCAAATACAGCACCTATAATGGCAAGAACCATCAATATTATTGTTGAATTATTCGACTCATAAGCTAGCAAACCGATAATACTGAAAGAAAGTAGCGCCTCACCACCAGCCAATCCATCCAACCCGTCTGCTAGATTAATAGCATTAGTCACGGCTAGTACAAATATAAAGTAGCCCAATAATAGCCAGGTGCTATTTAGCAAATTATTTGCTACAAAATGAGCTACTTCCATATCGATGAATCCCGATATAAAAATTAGTGAGACCGCAGCAATTTGAATAATGAATTTTATCTTATAGGATAAATTTTTTGCATCATCTATGATCCCTAAAACAAATATCATGGCGATCCCGAGCAACATTCCTGTCATTGGTGTATCCAATTCTACCCATCTAATAGTAGGAATCACGGTTGCGATAACAATCGCAACACCACCCACTCTAGGAATAGGCGATGTATGAACTTTCCTAGGTGAAGGTATATCAACAATATCTAATTTTTGATACAAGAATGTCAGCGGCGGAATCAACACAATTGCCGTGAACATGGCCACCAAGAATATTGTATAAAACAGCATAAGATTATCGTTTCAACAATTAATCTGGAATAAATTCTGGTAACGCAGGCAATGTTTTCTGCAAAAATGACTGTATGATCTGGTCACTTTGCTGAACATCTCCACCCACAGCTATCGGATACATCACTCTTATTAATGCACCATCTGTTCGATTTCGACTCACACCATCCCAAAACAGATACCATTTCACTAAATACTCATTAGTTATATGTCTATCACGTTGCTTGAACCAGTAGTACATCAGAAATTTATTGTCTCCCTGCTCTACCAACATACGATTCACTGACATCACAGCCTGATTATTAGCGAAATTATTATATTCAATGATCACTTCATTTCTGTCGGTAATTTTCCATCCAGCCCCAGGCAAACATGATCTTGGTGAGTGTGCAGATTCTCCTTTACGCTGAGAATCGTAATAAGCGATGTATAATTCTAAAACGCCTTGTTTACTCACATAATTCGATAACAAATAATCCTTGAATTTTAATGCATTTATGAATTTAGTCTCCATTGTTTTTCGGCTACTCTTCCATTCCCCTATCTCGACTGGAAATTCATTAAATGTTTGGCGTTCTGGCAGAGACTCTTGCCTCTCGGGTAATGCAAATTTTGCCAATACAACAATCAGCAATATTAAGACTGAGAAGTAAAATGGCTTAGGTATTTGTCTTTCATTCACTTTGTAACCGCTTAAATCCATTTTTGCAGGGATATCTACCTTCAATACATCTGTTAATGATTTCCCTGTCGTCAGTTTAGTCAGCAACCACATTTCCGCTAGTAATATGGCAAAACAGGCCATAAAGATGGCCCAACCTTCAAAGTCATGCAAGAATCCTTCTGCCATGCCGATACCCCAATATTCAACAAGAATGCCGATGATTCCAATGCGCACACTATTCATAAAAATAGTAATGGGCAGTGTAGAAATAACGATGACACACTTTTTCCAAAAACTATCATTATAAAAATATGCAGTGATAACACCTAGCGTAACCAGTGGGAACAAATACCTCAGCCCATCACACGCTTCTACTACCTGTAATTTATAGTTACCAAGATCGATTACATTACCTTCTAGATAGACGCTAATCCCAAAAAGCCGAATTACTTCTACACCAATACTTGAAGATACAAGCTGAAGATAAGCCGATAAATTGTTATAGATAAAATTTGGTAGAGGTATGGTAAAAAACAATAAAAAGATAGGCATTAAAAAATAGTGAATTTTTTTAATACCTGAAAATGACAATACAAGACCAAACAATACAATTAACAACGCATACTTAATAATGACATATAAAGTGCTAACTTCGCCCAGGAACCAAAAGAACAACCCCAACAGTAATAACACCACTCCGAACCATGATCCGCTGAATTTATCTCTAGTTATTTCTGAGTTCTTTTGCCAAATAATAAATAAAGATATAACAGGTATCAGGTAAGCATGACTATATTCCGGGGAATTCCACTTCAACACGGCATGCACTATGCCCTCTTGAAATAGCACATATAAAAATATAAAAGAAACAACCAACATACCAACATATATAAGAGAGAATCTCCATGCTATCGATTGTATGTTTTCTTGATTGATTTGCTCGGTAGACATTATTAGTTACACACAAATTTATTATAAAATCCCAATTGCACCACTATCTTTTTTATCAATCGCAACTGCCATCACTGTTTTCCAGTCAACTATCTCCAATTCATCAGCATATGCATACACAAGCGACAAATCACAAAAAGTATTAGCCACCCTAGGAACACCTTTACTAAAATTGAATACCATGCGTATAGCTTTGTCTGTAAACAGCATTCTTTTAGCGCCCGCAATTTTTAATCGGTATTTTATATACTCAGCTAACTGTTCCCGAGTGAGCGGCTTAAGATGAAAATCTGATGATATTCTTTGAGAAAATTGCTTCAATTCCGGCAGCTTTAGCGTTTCACGAATTTCCGGCTGACCTGAGAGTATTACCTGAAAGATATGATCTTGATCTGCATTAATATTCGATATTAGTCTTAGCTCTTCAAGCATACGCGGGCTAAGATTCTGCGCCTCATCTACAATTAAAATTGTATTTTTCCCAACGCTATATTGTTCCAGAAGAAAATTTTCAAAGGTATGATACTTTTCAGTATTAGATTTGTTTTTGTAATCTAGATCAAATGCTAATAATGCAAGATCGATCAAATCTCCAAATGCTTCATGAGTATTACTAACAAGTCCTACGACGTGGTTATTCTCATCCAAGTTACCCAAGAGATATCTTATTAACGTCGTCTTACCGCAACCAATATCACCACTAATTAAAGTAAAGCCAGATTCATTTTGAATTCCATACTCAAGCATGGTCATAGCCATACGGTGACTACTTGAGAAATATAAAAACCCTGGGTCGGGCTGAAGAGTGAAAGGCTTTTGACTTAACCCGAAGTGTTTTTTATACATACATGTGTAAATTCGACTGCAATACTCTTAGTCTAATAATACCCTAAGGTAGCAGGTTCGACTGAGTCATTAATAACAACACCAGCAATGTTTACACCAGTAAGCATTTCCTGTGCTCTTTCAATATCCAACTTATTTGTTTTTCCTTCGCGCACTACTAACAGCACAGCATCCACATGAGGTAAGAATGAAATGGCATCATCGCTTACTAGCACGGGTGGCAAATCTATTATCACCACTGAGTTGTTTAGCAACGAACCCGCCTCGGCGATCAAGTCAGCTCCCCTAGACGTTGAAAGATATTCTGAAGAATCGTGCAAAGGTCGAATCGAAGGCGCTAATACTAAACCATTCATATCAGGCGATACTAAAATATTCGATAAGGGCTGTTCATTTTCAAAGTAGTCTTCTAGCCCAAATTCTGGCTCATATCCATAATATGAATGGACAGATGGCGTTAACAAATCAAGATCCAATAAAACTGCATTATTCTTATGACTATTTCCAATGCTAATAGACAAATTAATCGCAACCGTTGTCTTACCATCATCTTTGGTTGGACTTAATACAGCAATTGAAGACCAACCTTTTTCTTGTATTATGTACATAAGACGAGTTCTTAGCACCTTGTAAGGCTGCACTATCTCTTTTCTACTAGCACTATTGAGTATTCGATTTTTCTCTAGTGTTAATGCATCAGGTGTGAATTTCTTAATTGAACTACTATGCAGTTTTTTACGCTTAATAATTCCATTACTACTGACAACATGAGGTAATCTATTTTCACCTACTCGCTGACTTTTTGCTAAGTCTAATGCTTTGGTAATTTTATCCATAGTTATCTACATATCACGATAGTTCATATATTTATATTTTTCTTAGCAGTTTATAGAAAAGCACATCCAACGGCAGATAAAGAAAATGTAATAAGAAAAGCACGCTAGCAATCCCTATTAAAGCTAAAGCTAATAACAATAATTTAGTATTTTTATTCTTTGAGATTTCTTCAATGGTATACATAGTCGGTAGTACTGCGATCGGCATGTACCCAGTTAACTGTAGCACTGTTGAGCGATCGTAGACTGCATCATCCAAGCTCTCCCTCAATAACACAATGCCCAACGCTGCAATACCACTCAACAGAACACCCAATATTAAAATAGCGGGCCTATTAGGGCTAATAGGTTGTTCAGGCAGCTGTGGTGGTTCAATGATAGTGAATTTCTCACTTTGCTTACCTAGCTCTAATGATTCACCAATCTTCGCCTCAGAAAGTTTAGCTTTTACGTCAGCATATTTTAATTGAGCATTATCGTAGTCTCTAATTAATGCTCGATACTTTCGTTCAACTTCAGGCGAATCAATTACTCTCTGCTCCAACATTCGTATTTTGGATTGCAATGATGAGCGAGTAATTTTCAGGCTGTTAATTTCTGAATTAGATGCTTGTAATTGGGCTCGCAATTGAGAGTAAGCAGGATTCGATATCTCTCCAGTATGAACTTGTGATTGCTTTTGATTAAACGCAGGACGGCTAGCCTCTAAAGATGCGATTGAACGCTTCAATGATTTTACGTCGGGATGATTACTAGAGTATTTCAATTCAGCCGCTTGTAATTGCTGATTTAATAACTGCAGTTCAGTATTAATTTCACTTTCTGCACTTCCACCGCCAACATTGTCTTTTTCTAATGCTGAAATTTCTCTTTTAGCTCGCAAAACATCAGGATGACTATCAGAATATATTCCTAACAATTGCGCGAGCTCAATTTTAAGAATTTTCAATCGATCACCAGAACCAAGCAAGCGTTCTCCTTGCTCACTGTATAGTGCTTGCCTAGGATTCATTTGAGCCAATTCAGATTCAAGATATATTTTACGTTCTCTTAGGGAGCGTAATTGATGGTCAATTTGTTTAATTTCTTGATCAGTCCGATCCATCAAATTCAAATTCATTGAGACTAATTCAGGTAGCTTTTCAACATTACCCGCTTTAAATTTGGCTAAGTTCTCATCTAAAAGATTAATTTCGTCCTCTAGTTTACCTGCCTCATCTTCTAAAAAGATAGTCGCATCATGTGCTTTCTGGGTACGCTCTTTTATATTCTCATCAAGGAATAAGCCTGTAATCTCATTGGCAACTTTATGAGCTAATGCAGGAGATTCATGCTCATAAGAAACTTTAAAAGCAATGGTTGCCTGCACAGGACGTCCACTACGCGGATCAATCACATCAGCACTAATAAAGTCTAAGGAAATTGCATCTCTAATTTCTTCAAGAACGACTTCGCGAGGTTGTTCTGCTAGCATTTCTTGATAAAGATTAAATTTTTTGATAAGTCTAAACAGATTAGTCGATGTCATGACTCGCTGCTGAATCACTTGCAGCCTCTGATCAGCAAAGGTTGTAATGGTTGAACGCACGAAGTCTTGAGGTATTTCTTGCTGCTCAATCAGAATTGTTCCCGCTGATTGATATTTGGCAGGCAGTAAAAATGCCAGCAAAACAGTCATGATAATTAAGACGCTGGCAGTGATACTAGCCGCAATCTTGCGTCTCTTTAACGTTCTAATCCAATCCGCGAGACTCTTCTCAGGTTCTAACGCTTCATCATATTCACTATTTATAGCATTCATTAAGGTTAGATTCGGTTGTTATGACCCGCATAACGAATGCCAATAATGACTGCATCTGAGTCTGCATCTGAGCTGTCAGTATCATTATCTTCATCCGAGTCTCTATGGCGAACTTGACCGGTTATATACCATTGAGTTGTAAAACGGTAATCTAAACCTAATGACAGCGCCCAATACTCACGGTCGTTTGACAGGCTATCGTTTACTGACTTATCTTCAAACCAGTCCAAATCAATCCGGCTACTCAAGCGATCACTAAACGATCTTTGATAGCCAAAGTTTACCTCAGTTCGCTCATTTACATCGCCATCTGAACTAGGTTCCAAGAAGCTTGCCACATCTACACTAAATACTGATACTTCATCTTCTCTTGATACACCAATTTCATAAGTTGAACCTGTATCATCATCTCTGACTATTGAGCCAGATGATTCGTTTTTAAAATTTGATTTTCGATAACCAAACCCGGCATACCCTTTCCATAGTTCATTCACTGACTTGTCATAACGAATGCTTCCACCTGTTGATTCCACATCGCTAACAAATGTATCCGCTTCATAGTCAGAATTGAACACACTAAATGTGAGATAATTAAGTTCGTCTATATAATACACCACACCGGCATTGACACCTTCAACCGTATACTCCGTAAGATCTACAGGTGTTGCATTAGGAAAATCAACCTCGGAATAACTTGCCCCTGCAAAAATTTGAGTATCTTCTAACACTGCATAGCTATACTGAGAAGAAATTGACTTATCTACTCGTCGATTTGCATTATCCGTTATGCCTGAATCTGTTAATTCAGTAAACTGGGTCGATTGCCTAAGAAACTCCCCATCCACTTTCAACTGGGATCTTTCGCCATCCCAGCGTCCGCCCGCATATAACAATTGATCATCAGTATTGCGAACGTCATCATCACTGCTGTCATAGCGCTCAGACCTTAGCGCACCACGAACATACACATCACTAATCTCAGTAACATTAGATAACTTTATATCCACTCGCGCTATTGCACCTACAGAGCCTTGCTCATCATCACTATCTAATCGTTTATTGTTATCTGCTTCAACATTTGAAGTTAGCTGGGTTTGATAAAACCAACCATCTGCATAAGCAGGATTAATTATTAAAGTAGTGAAAATTGAGATTATCACGATTGAGGAGGCATTAGATTTCATATAGTAAGTATTGTGTAATTTAAGATTTACGGGACAAGAACAGTGTCACCACTTTGCAAGATAATATTTTGTTGGAGATTCTTACCTTTCTCGATATCGCCATAGCGAAATTGTATTGCTGTTAATTGCCCGGAACTTCTACGCAACACTTTTATATCATTAAGCGCGGCGAATGTTGTTGCCCCACCTGCCATCCCGAGCGCCTGCAGCACATCTACATTTTGACTGAATGGAAATACCCCAGGACGATTTACTTTTCCAACCACATAAATCAAATTTCCATTTAATTCTTGTAGAGCCACGCTGACTTGCACATCAGGAATTAGCCTGGCTAATTTTCTAGTGATAATGAGGCGTACATCTTCGACCGTTTTACCACTTACTTGAATATCGCCCACCAGTGGAAATGAAACACGCCCGTCAGGACGTACTAACATGAGCTGCTGTAAATCTTCTTCCTTCCATACCGAAACAGAGAGCACATCACCCGCTTGGAGATAATAGCTAGCGGTTTCTGCAATAGTATAATTCGCTTTAAAAAGTACAAAAATCACAAGGATTAATAAGGATTTTTTCATATATACGCCTATTATTTTCATTTACGCTATTGTACTTAAAAGATGCTTCTATTTTGTAACTAAATTTCAAATATTACTCACAAAACAAATGGGTAAATATAGAATTATTCAATAAATATCAATATCTTAGCGATATCATCAGTCGCGCATTTAAAGCTAATGATACTTATTTGCATACTTAAAAGAGAGACATACTTCATTAATTACTACTATATCTAGGTAACTAAAATCAGACTAAATCAGCATTATCAGTCAGGAGTGTACTCTAAGCATTCAGCAAAATACGTATACTTATTAACAGTATTCGCAACACTCAACTAGCTAACGAATGCCCAATTGAATACTTTCAGCCGTGGGATTTTTAATGAATACCTAGCGTTTGTGGTAATCGAGCTAAATGGCACTTAAATTATTTAGTCATTAAATTAGTTTCAAGCCGCAGAGCCGGAGAATTTTTGGAACAATGAATCATTGTTAAAGAAGTTTTCAATGGGCTCAGGTTTACCAAGGTGAAATCCTTGCCCATAATCAACGCCTATCTCTGTCAACAGCTCTACAACTGCTTCGTTTTCTACATACTCAGCTATTGTTTGCTTACCTAACACTGTACTCATTTCATGAATGGCTTTGACCATGGCGTAATTAACTTTATCAGTCTGCATATCTTTAACGAAAATTCCATCAATTTTTAGATAATCGACAGGCAGTGTTTTCAAGTAAGCAAAAGAAGATAACCCAGAACCAAAGTCATCTAGGGCAAACAAAAATCCATCTTCTTTAAGTTGTGTGATTAAATCTATCGCTGTGGTTAAATTTGCGATCGCCGCTGTCTCAGTGATTTCAAAACAAATCTTATTGCTCTGAATTTTATATTCTCTAGTCTTCTCCTGAATAAATAATAATAACTCATCTTCTGCCACGGATTGCCCAGAAAGATTAATTGAAATTTTCGTCAGTTCATTTACTTTTTCCCTATACATACTAATATATTGAAATACTCTTTCTATTATCCAGCGATCTAACTTATAAGCGCGATCATATCTCTCAACAGCTGGCAAAAAAGCATTCGGCGGGATAATACTTCCATCATCATCCAACATGCGTACTAACACTTCGATTGAAGTTTTTTTCGGTACTTTTTTTGATAATGAAACAATAGGTTGAGCATAAAGAACCAAGCCATCATTTTCTATCGCTTTATCGAAATGCTGAATCCATCTTTCTTGACCTTTCTTTTCAATAATAGTGTCATCACCTTCACTATATTTACGCAAACAGTTACGCCCAGACTCTTTAGCTAGGTAGCAAGCACTATCTACTGCATTTAAGATATACGTTAATCCATCACAAGATGAATTGATCTCGGCCAATCCTATGCTGCACTCAATAGAGAATGATTTTTCTTCCCAAGAAAATCTATAAGCAGCCAAATCAGTAAGTATTTTTCTGGCAATCTTTTCAGCTTGATTATTATAGACATCTTCTAATAATACTGAGAATTCATCTCCACCCATGCGAGCAACAGAATATTTACTGCCAATAATATTACGCAGTAATTTTGCTACCTGCTTTAATAATTCATCACCTGCAGCATGCCCACATATATCATTAATTAACTTAAATCTATCTAAGTCGATATACAAAACTGTCGAATTTTCACTATTTGCATGCGCTACAGAAATCGCATTTCTAACTCTTTTTTCGAATTCACTGCGATTAATTAATTTAGTCAAAATATCATGCGATGCTTGATATTTTAAGCGCCTTGATAAAACACGAATATTTGTTACATCATTCAACACTAAAACCGCACCAAACACTTCTCCATTCTTACGTGCTAATGGTACCGCCATCACTTGGAGTGTATATCTGGTGCCGTCCTTATCAAGCATGTCAGCATATATTTTTTGGTTCATCTGCTCACCTGTTAGCAAGCATTCACTCACCGGATTATCAATTGAACTCATTGAGTGTTCTTTATATAACGAAATCACTTTGTCAATATGAACACCTTTAGTATCACTGATAGACACACCGGTAAGCCGTTCTGCAGCCGAATTTTCATATTCTACGATCCCATCTGCATTCGTTGTAATAACAGCATCAACAATAGAATTTAGAGTTGCAACCGCTTTGTCTTTCTCTTGTTGCAATTGCATTCTACTAGTCTTTTCAGAATGGATATTAACAAGCGATCCAATCAATTTATTAAGACTACCGTCAGAATCAAATGCGCCTACTACTCTTAAACGAAACCAACGAAACCCTTTTTCTTTAACCGTTAATCGACATTCCATTGATAAATATTGCGTAGTGCGAACATCATTTTCAATCAAATAATCAAATGTCTTTTTATCTTTTGGATGCATCAACCTTTTGATCAGTTCTAAAGATGGTTGCGCATTATCTTTATCCAACCCCAATAAACTGAACATTGGTTTTGACCACCAATCTCCATTTTCTTTTAGCTTAGACCACTCCCATATCCCTTCAGTCGCTGCTTGGATCGCTGTGTTAAATTTTTTCTTGAATTGCTCATGTTGCTGCTGAAGCGATTTGTAGTCTGATATATCTTCAAACTTCCATACCAGAGCATTTCCAAATAGTTGCTTAGATTTTTTTATGTTAACTGAGATATAACGATCTTCATTTTGCCAAAAACTTTCTCCAATCTTTTTATATATAAAAAGAACATTTTCTACTTCGTCTGCATCAATGATTGATGATTTAATGTCATCAATAATGACTTGATTGTTAATTAGATTTGATATTTCAAGCACATCTTCTTGTTTCAAAGAGAACAACTCTCGATACTTATTGTTTGCATAGATAACTTCAAAAGAATCACAGGCTGTCACACAAATACATGCAGGCACACTACCAAAAATTTCTTCATTTAAGTTATTTGCATCCACATTAGATGTTGTCCTACTGCTTTTTTCGAAATCTCCTGTGTTTAATAGTTGTACGAATGTTTTATTTTCCTCTTGTTGAGAAAATTCCCATGCCCACACTTTTCCAGCAAACTCACACTTGACTACTTCGGAGCCTTTGGATTTTTCTAATGACCGACATAATTGAGAAATATTTTTAGGAATAACTTGTTTGACATCATAGACATCGTAGATTAAAAAATACTCTTTCAATCCAAAGCTAATAAATAAAATCTTACCTTTAGAATCTAATTGAATAGAGTATTTTGATTTAATATCAGTAGATGCCAAATTATGAGGGCCACTATCTGACTTGCTAGTTTTGCCTTTACCAAAAAAATTGAACATTTTAATAAGTAATTTTTAGAGAAAGTTATCTGAATGTACCCAAGCTTACTCATTTAATTAGCAAATAAAATTGCTATGTGCTATATGGAAGATAATACAAGATAGAACGCCATAAATATTGGATTATCAGGCACTTATCCATTCGATGAGATAGAAAATAAACTGTCCTTCAGAAGACTTAGAAGGACCTAATACTTTGGCTGGATATCGATTATCCTGAATGCACGCGTTGGCTATCGCCTCAGCTTCGCTGTCACATAGCTGTACGCAATTTGCTGAGAATCGATGGCGTTTAGCACGTGGCGCGAATATGACCGCATATTGTAATTTAGATACGCCGCCGACAGGATCAGGAGGAACCAAGCCATGCATTATTTCACCTATCTCTCACTGAACGTTTGCATATGAAATAGTGCCATCATTGATATATCGTAAATAATCATTGCCAGTGTATCTACTCAAATTATCAAACAGTTTTTTTGATGAAATATTCTTTCTTGAGATATGTGTTATCTGATTATCACATGCATAGTGCGTTGCTATGCCAATATGAAATTCTTTAACTATATCGTTCTTCTTCCACAGCTTGGCACTATTTTTTAATTCCTTTTTATCAGCAAAATTAATTACCAACACTCCCTTTCTTTTTAGCCTTTTTAACAGACTTTTCATCCAGGCACTTTGCGCTATTATCGATCGATAAGGAACACTATTAGATTCATAAAAAACATCATCTACAATCAAATCGTATTTATCAGTGTTATTTTCTTTTAGCCATCGCTGTGCTTCCATATGCACTAAATTGCAGCACTTACTAGAAACATTAAAATATTTTTTCGCGACATAGAGATGCGCTTTGTCTAAATCTATCGCATCAACATGAGCTTTAGGAAAATAATGATGTATTAAATTCGCAATAGCGCCGCCACCTGCGCCTAACACTAGTACACGTTATACTTTCTTTGTTTCAAAACTGGACAATAAAAACAAATCCCACAATTTTCCAGAGACTGGTTAACGAGGATTCCATT
>PVMS01161232.1_pt1 | contig 16223 bp, 12 predicted proteins | sample 1853461 | NCBI WGS metagenome assembly PVMS01 (sample SAMN08582032, study PRJNA380276) | Marine sediment metagenome, whole genome shotgun sequencing project. | isolation source: ocean sediment barecode stripped | collected 2017 | reverse complement strand
TCCTTTAACTTTAATTTGTTTACAGAAAAAAATAAAAACTCATCCTTTTTAGTCAATGAAACAGCATCTGCTCCTTCAATTTCCCATTTAGAATCATTCAAATTCCAATCTTGCAACATTGGTGTTTCTGCATTTTCATCGATACGTTGGTCAAACCTTTTAAAAGGATAAATAACCGTGATAAAACTAAAGTTGTCCTTCTCTTTTTTTGAAACTATGGTCCATTCCTTTCCACGTTGTCCAGATGTATTCACGCTATCTGATTTAACCAACTGAAAAATGTCCAAACCAGAGCCATCATCAAAAGTAGATCTTAATAAATTTGGGGCATGCTCTGTACTAAAATGCCCTTGCCAAACTTGTTTATAGGTATGTGTTTCATTAGAACTGAAATTATCTTTAACAATCCAAAAGGCATTTTTTAAATTAATGACTTGTCTGCTATAGTCAACCCCAATATTTTCAAAACCATTATGGCTTCCAACAAACAAGTCTATGTCTTCATTTGTTGTCCAAGAAATTGTTTTAGGCTCCGGAAGTTCTTTAAATTTTCCAAAACCGCTTCCACCTTTATTTGAGGTATACCGTTTGCCTTGCAGCTCGTCATCTACCAAAGCCACATTTTTAGTCATGGAGTTTTTAAACAATTCTAAATCCTTTAAGTAATATCGAACCTGATAATTCGGTAAAACAACCTTACCATTTGCCATTGCTTGTACTCCTAACATATCGCCATGTTGATGGTCTGGTTTTTTATCATCTAAACCAGCTGAAATTATCATCATATTATCATCTGCATTCCAACCATCTCGCATGATGTAATATCCGGTGGTTGGGAAATGAATTGATTTATATTCCGGTTTTTTAGTTTCGATATTCTCAAGCAATTTTAGTTGAGAATCGCTTAAATACCAATACATTTTAACATCAACATCGTTATTGGCAAAGTATCCCATTTCTGAATCTTCAAACAATAAATAACCAAGTGTTAATGCTCCTGAAATATCATTTTTTTCTGCCCAAGGACTGTCTGTATCATCCGAAAGTACGGGAGCCGATTTATCAGGGTAAGCAACTTTTATTAATGTTGAGAATAAGGATTTCAATTTGGTTTCCCAGAATTCGTTAATATCTAAATTACTGGTTTTTGCTAATTGGTACACATAATAATAATTACCTATATCACTTATATGGTAATGAACCGTTCTCTCAAACTGGAAATCATCGTCGTTAATCTCTTTTGCTAGATGTTCTTCTAGCAATTTCATAGCATGACTATACCAGATTTCGGTGCCTTCAAAATCTCTTAATAAAATTGATACCATAGCTAAAGCCGACAGCCCTCTAGTTTGATGGTTGCCCGCATGAAACTCTTTATTGGTCTTGTATAAATGTGATGAATGTTGAAGTAAGGTTGCAATGGTTATTAATTGGTCTTCATCTGAATAATTTTCTTGACCTAAAAACATATTATGAATTTGCAACCAATTTAAAATGCGGTATCCTGATCTAAATGCTTCATAAACGCCATTACCATCTTCAATTTTTTCATACTCACCAGAATTTAAAGCAGCATTCAATGATTGTTGCTGACTTGTAAAATAATCTACATATTCTGGGTTTCTATTCTGATAATTGTAATAAAAAGCAATATCTACCATTTTGTGTTGTCGTGCCAAATGACGCAATGCATATGCATTAACAGGTTCTCCAAATAAATAATTGAAAGGTAATTTCCATTGAGTTTCACCATTGTATTTAGCCATATGGTCTAGGGCTCTTTCTGTATGGCCTAATTCAACTTCTGGATAAATATTTTTGTAAGACTCAAAGCGTTGGCTAAAGTTTTTCCAATTGTAAAAATAGCGTTCAGAAAATTTTTCACGAAAATATTTTGCCAAAACGGCTTCTGTAATCTCTCCTTCTTTAGTCAGGGCTTGTTTAACATCGTCGGTCAGAAACTGACTCAATTGTTCAATTGGCATTACAGCACGAACTGGAATATCCTGTGCAGACAAAGACATTGAGGAAATAATAACTCCAAAAATTAATATATAGAAATTTAAAGGTTTCATGATTTTGAGTTTTTCATTTTTAATTATCTAAAAATTGCACTATTTCTAATCCCACCAAACTTCTCCTTCTTCCAAATGAGCTTTCACAACATCAGGGTTCAACTCTAAACCCAAACCAGGTTTGTCAGGAACAGTCACATACCCATTTTTACAAAGTGGTCCATCATGAATTATAATATCATCCATCCATCCTCCATCAAAATACATAGTTTCACAAGCCATATAATCCCTAATAGATGAAGCCCAATTAACCGAAGCCATTCCGTTTACAATACTTCCTGTATTGTGATTTGCAACTGGTAAGGAATATAAATCTGCTAAATCTGCAATTCGTTTATTTTCTAGAAATCCTCCAGAATTTCTTAAATCAAGATGTACTATATCAATAGCTGCATTCTGTATAAAAGGCATTGATTCTTGTCTTCGCATCCAGTTCTCTCCAGTACAAATTGGGACGGGAGACATTTCAGCAAGTCGTTTCCAACTCTCGCTATAAGCAACTGGAAGAGGGTCTTCTAGAAAAAGCGGTTTTACAGGTTCTAGACCTCTGGCTAAATCTATAGACGTTCTTAAATCAAATTCCCAGTGACAACCAATCAAAAGATCATGATCCCATCCTAATGCTTCACGACAATTTTCATAGGCTTCAATAAGTAGTCGCATTCCTTTACTTGAAAGCATACGGTTTGATGGATCATAACCAAAATCATTTAAAGCAGTTGTTTTAGGTACGCCCAATTTATGAATGGTTATTCCATTTGCACGCTCTTTAACTGCATCGGCCCAGTCTTTTATTACAATTTTATCTGAATAATCCTTAGGTACATGATGATCATATAACCTCACTTTATCTCTAAACTTTCCACCCATTAAAGAATGTGTAGGCACGTCTAAAATTTTACCAGCCAAATCCCAAAGAGCCATTTCAATTCCACTCATTGCACGTTGTTGTGCATGGGCACTTCCATCAGTGTAACGATACCCTGTATACAAACGGTCTATTTGTAAAGGATCTTTACCTATAAACATCTTTTTTAGACCATGAATGGCTTCTTTAATACCTAAGCCTGGAGTTCCATAAGCTTCTGCAATTCCGAATTTTCCAGAGTCTGTTTCTACTTTTACTAATGTATAGTTCCTACCATGTCCGTATTTGCCACTAGGACCTTTAAAAATCATAGTTTTAATGTTAGTAATTTTGACTTTACCTCTTTCAGATGCCATCAAATTGAAAGGACTAAACAATGCTAACGCTGAAATCCCTGCTATTGAGGTAAAAAAATCTCTTCTGCTTTGTTTTTGACTCATCACGTTAATTTATTAAATTAAAGAATTATTTATCGAATTGCTGTAAGTATGGCCCCTGCCATTTTAGAGTTTCTCCATCAATAATTAATGAATGGGCTTTACTTACATTATTATCATTTAATGAAAGGACTACTCTTAAATTAGTATCTTCTACCAATAATATATCGGCCACAATATAATTCTCATCTTGGTAAGCAACCTTTAATTTTTTAATATCTCCATATGGGTTTGTAACTATTTCTCTGGTCAAACTTTTTGAACCATGAGGTTCTACAATTGACACAAAAGTATGGTTGCCTGCTTCCTTTTGTCTTATGATAAATGAGGGGTCAGGACGTAAATTAAATTCTGGATCGTTTGCCCCTAATTTGCACAGTAATAATTCGGTATTCTTATTTGTAACTGTTGTAATAGTATAAAATCGACCTTCGTTTAACCAAGTGAATTTTGCTTGTACTTCGGCGGTTTTTCCTTTTCCTAATAACCATAAATGTTGATAACCATTTGCATCTCCCAAGGGTTTCAGTTGATCTGTCATCACTTTGTGACTAAAAGAAATATTCATAATTTCACCAAAATAATGGAAGGGCAAATCCAATTGATGTTTTGATTCTGACTTAACGTTAAAAATATCTAATACAAAAGGTTTTTTAAGTTTAGGATCCGTTATCATTGCAAATGTACGGTGCATTTCTATTCCAGGATAAGCATTCTGTTCTTTAGCACTTATAATCTGGTAATTCGGACTGGAATCGTCGTAAAAATACAATTCAGAATGGTGCTCTGAAGAAACATTTATATCGCCATTAAATTGAGATTTTTCATCTACCACAATGGTATTGTGAGCGATGGTTTGTTTGGCCCAAGTGGTGTTCTCTGGCAAATATCTTCCGCCTCTTTTTGTGATAACAGCCACCCATCTAGCAGCGCCATAATCCTGTAAAATTTCGTTTCCGTTGTCATACAATAATTGCGTTAGTTTGTCATAATGACCATGGGCCAGACCGTGTGAAGTATATCTCATGATTTGACACATTTGATCGGAAGAAGGACCGTGTCTTAGAATACCTACACCACCTTTTTTACCATCTGCTCCATCGCCTAAATTTATAGGTTTCCATTTGAATGGTTTTGCCTTGTTTTCAGAAACTTGTTTCGCAACATTAAACCCTCCTTCACTAAAAACAACTTGTCCTTGTTTTGTTGCTATATCAAGTAATTTAGGATCTTCCGGATAGTTTTGATAAACAATGTCTAAAGCTAGTGTCAATTCTGGTGAAGTAAAATCCATGCCCTTTAAAGCGTCATTGAATGGAAAAAATGACCCATCAGTATTGGTTAGTTGTAATGCTGTGTACAATGCTTTTTTAAGAATTGAATCACGGTACTCAAAAATTTTAATATTTGGATCGTTATTTTCAATGGCTTGTGCGAACAACATAAATGGCCATATTGAAAATCGTTGATAATAGGGTCCTTCAGTAAAGAAACCATCTGGTGAAAAAAGGTTGTCTAATTGCATATAATAACCTGCAGGTCTATCAGGATTGAATCCTTTTAAAGCAAGATCGTTATAATCAACTGTTTTAAAAGTTTTTAAAGTCTTATCAATTTCAGCACCATTTAAGGCTCTATCTATTAGTTCTTGGTCATTTAAGGTATAACCTGTTAAGCCTACAGCCGCATTTAACCAAATTCCATGGTTGTGAATTCGATTAAACATTTTTGGTGATCCTATTGAAAGAAAATCGGCCATGGCTTTCAATACATCCTTTTCAATTAAAGATCTTTCATTTTCAGAAAGCGTATGATAAACGCAATCATAAGATTGAATTACATGAACCATCCACATGGCATCATTCAAGGCTTGCCAAAAAAGTTTACCCGGAGAATATGATTTATCATTAGGATGCAATTCAATTGTTGGAATTAACTCAGCATAACCAAGTAACATTTCTTTTACATAATTGGAATATTTTTCTTCACCTAACACTTGGTACAACATTCCAGCACGGTACATTGTTAAATAATTTCTCTTGTGTTTTTCATGAGTGTAACCTCCTGAAGGATCAACAGGAATTGGCAAATCAATTTCTTTTAAAAGTTCGGGATCCACATAATCTTTCATTTCTTTAATAGAATTATCTATCAAAGGATATTTCCCTAAATTTTCTTTTATCAATTCGATGCCTTTAATAGTACTGATCAAATTTGGATGTGATAATTGCTCTTTTTTATCAACCTTATTTTCACATGATAGTATGAGCATAGTAAGAATCACTATCTGAAATAATCTAAATTTACCGAATATATTCATTATTACAAGTCTTGTTTTTAATTAAATTATTTTATTACTACTAATATTTATGGGTTAAACTCCCAATGTCTTTGCCGTCATCTCCTTTTATCCCAGAAATTATTTTAGCATCCGAAACGCTTATAACATTCTCTTTTATTCTATTGTAAAAAGTCTCTATTCTTCCCGAATTATAAAGACGTATGTTATGTATAACCGATCTGGCCCATTGAGGACTTTCAAGCTTAATAGCTCTTCCTGACCTGCCAGAATTTTGAAAAACAGAATTTTTTATTTCATTTCTTTGAACACCCGTTAGTAATAACACAGACCCTAATTCCTTATTATTTACATTGATAAATGAACAGTGATCAACTTCCAAAAATGGCCCCAATGTGCTTTCATCATTTCCACCTCTTAACACATTTAGTGCTGCTCCCATAACATTTTCAAAACGGCAATTCTTAATTTGAATATTTTCTGCACTGTATTTTCCAACTTCTTCCTGTTCACCAGCCAAGTTTATAGCATCTCCCGAAATTTCTTGAAATAGACACCCTTCAAATAAAATAGTATCTGCAAATGTGCTTTTAAATGCTCTAAAAGCCGTAGAAAACCTACTGGCATTAAAATTGATAAATTCACAATTTATTGCAGTAAAATTATAATGAGAGATTGTGGGTACCGAAGAAGAAGTCACTGCACTTTCAGAAATTCCAGTTGGAGATATACCATCAAATAATAAATTTTCAATAAATAAATTCCCTCCATTCGCTAGTTCCATAAAAGGTTGTGTATTTTCATTTTCTTTAAATTTCAATAGTGTACGTTCACCATCATTACTTCGGCCAATAATTGTTAATGAGTGCTTAATAATTATTTTGTCTTTGAACAAATACTCTCTATTATTGAGAATCAATGTATCTCCTGGAGATGAGCTATCTATTGCATTTTTTAGGCTATTAGGACCAGATGAAACCAATGTAGCAACCCCATTCAATTTGTTTTCAAAATACGAAGGAATTTTGGTGTACCACTTAGGTCCTGAATTTGTGGCAGTCGCTTTTAATTTAGGCTCATAATTCTCCCCTTGAAACAAGCCGTCATTTCCCCTTTTTGCATAAACAATATCATTCTCGATAAAGCCATTTAATTTGAATGTAGGAGGAGCGGTTGTAACCAAATTATTTGTAAAATGAAACGTTGAAATATCATCTAAAACCTTAAATACATGTTGTTGATTTGGATGGTAAAATAAGTTATTTGTAAAAGAAATGTTTTCTGGTGCAACGATTCGCTCATTATCACTACCTACACCAAATTCTATATTGTCACAAAAAAAGAAATGATTGTTTTCTATATGTGCATTTTTAGTGAGTTTATACCTATTTATTAATGAGTTTGGCACCCCACTCATAATTGGCAATGCTCCAAAAAACCGACTCCCTGTTAATTCCTGAAAATGATTATTTCTAACTATTTGATCTTTATTAATTATTCTTACACCTCCTGTATGAGGTTTGCCATTTCCAATAAAAAAATTACCTTCCACAATATTTCTATTCCCATGCCTTAATGCAAGTACACCTTCACATTCAAATAATGTATTTCCCCGCAAAATATTATCGCTTGATTTAACCGATATGGCTTCAACCTCACCATCACAGTGCTCAAAATAATTGTTCTCAATTACAGTTCTTGAAGGTTCAAGAGAGAAATCAGCCGTTCCTACACGTATTGTTTCCCCACCATTAGATGCCAATCTAGGTCGATAACCAAAATAATTTTGATCAATGAGGTGGTGGTTGTCAAGGCTTTTGGTATTATTCAATTTAACACGAAGTGTTTCTCCTTCATTTAGTTTTCCTCCGAAATAGCAATGGTCAACTCGATTGTTTTTTCCATGCAATTCCACCCATGTATTTCTTTCAAATCGATTAGATGGATTGTAATGATCTATTACGCAGTTTGTTAGTCTAGAGTTGTTCGCTAAATGTTCACTGTCTTTTCTAAAAGAAATAACCGTTTCATTAGGTGTATGTCCATTAATAAATATCAATCCTGAAACAACAAGATAATCTCCAGATAATCTAAGACTTGAGCTTCCTTCCAAAGCCACTTTTCCCTGTTGTTCTGCCATCAACACAATTGGCAACTCTTCCGTTCCGCTTCCCTCGAACACCATTTGCACATCCTTCCAAACACCATTTGCAAGTATTAGTGTGTCGCCAGGTTGCAAATTTGATACACTCGTATTAAACTGATCAATAGTATTGACAATACGTTTAGTAGATTTATTACACCCATTTACTAAAAAACAAAGAACTACAATCAGTGAAAATAGCCCAAAATAGTGTCTATTTATAATGACATGAGTTATAATATTACGTGATTTATTATCCATTTTTTATTTAAATTGTTGAAGTAACAGCATTAATATCTGTTGGCTTATCTCTCCAATAATTTGCTATTGCTGATCCAGAAATATTCATCCATTTTCCAAAAACGATTGGAGCTAATGCAGCATTTGCACTTCCAAGAGCCTCTAGTGCGAGGCCCATTCCTAAACCACCATTTTTCAATGCGACCTCAATTGAAAGGGTTCGACTATCTTGTATTGATAATCCCACAGCCCTACTTCCCCAATACCCTAAAATAAACCCAAGAATATTATGCACAGCCGATGCTGCAACAAGTAACAAACCCACAACCAATAATTTATCTCTATTTAAAGCTACTACAATTGTAACAAAAAGGAGTATTGAAAACATTGATAGTGAGGGTAATATTTTATCCATCCAATTTTTAGGGCCTTTGAAATATTTTACAATTAATCTTGTGAATGAAATAACAGACGTTAAGGAAAGTCCAAGAATTAAACCAGGTTTCAACACTGAATAGGAACCAGGAAATGAAATTGGGATAATTAAAATAGTAGCTAATGTCACCAAAATTGCGATCATAAAAATATTGTGGTCTTTCTGCAACCATTTAGCCTTTCCATACAAAATTCTGTTACAAATGATACCTGCAGCTATAGGCACTATTATTAAATTAAGACTTGAAAACATCATTTTTAGAAAAGATATTTCGATTAACTCGTTAGCAAATAATTTCATCAATGCTGGAGTTATTATTGGAGTAAAAAGTGTGGTAATTGTAGTTACACTTACGGATAAAGCAACATTTCCCCTTGCCAAATATGCCATAACATTGGAAGCAGCTCCTCCGGGACAACATCCTATAAGTATTATTCCTACTGCTATTTCAGGAGGAAAATTGAATATTTTAACTACCAAAATTCCAAGAATTGGCATAATTGTAAATGCCATTACAGTTCCAGCTATAATTCCTTTTGGTTTAGCAAGCTCCTTCCTAAAGTCTCCCAAACTTAATTTTGTCCCCATTCCAAACATGATAAGTTGAAGCATCGGTATGACTAAAACTTTAGTATTAAACCCCCAATCTGTAAATAAAAACGGATAGTACATTGCAGCCGCTAAAAATGCAAATACCCAAAAAGTGAATGAAAAACTTTTAAATTTTGAATTCACATAACCATACAACGCTGAAACAATTAAAGCTATTAACATTGGTATTCCTGCTTGTTCAATATTTCCAAATACTATTAATGCTATTGCAATAACAAATGAAACACTAATAATTCCATGGATTAATTTTTTCATAAAGAGATTTTATCAGGCTTCAAAAAAAGTATATTAAAGGTTAGTACATTAACTTCAGCTTCAAATTTTGCTCTACTTTAATTTCTCCTGAATTACTAATTTCATTATTAGCGTGTGAATTATTCTTTGCTCCCCATAAAAGTGCAATAAGCTTTACAGGATTATTTTGGAATTTGTTATTAGATATGTTCACATTCACAATACCTCTTGTATTTAATAAAATTCCATTTTGTTCTTTACTACCACAATTGGTAAATGTACTATTAGAAACTAAAAGATTTCCTCCTATCGTAGATTCGTCATAACCGCCTCTGTAATAATCAATAACATTGGCTTTTATACTATTGAAACTACAATTATTTACAGTTAAATATTCTGTGTTATAATCGCCTCTATCATTAATTTCTTCAGATAATTCTAAACCATTTTCACAGTTAGAAAATGATGAATTTTCGAAAGTAATCCGTTCAGCGAATGTTTCTTTATAGGCTTTTAAAATATAGCTAAAATTGCTTATTTCACATCCTGAAACCGTTAATCCAAAATGATTCGACATATTTTCTTTTAAACTAGCAAAGGCATAATTTGAAGTATTCCCTTTTAAAATGACATGATTTAAAGTTAGCATTCCTTTAGGGTACATTTCGAAAAGCGGCGTATTGCTGTTTCCCGTATATATAATTTGTGCCTTTTCTTTATCTTTTGATTGAATAGTAATTGTTTTATTAATTACTAATGGTTTATCTATAGTATAAACACCTTCATTTAAAGCAATGATATCTCCATTATCAGCTTCATTAATTTTAGTTTGAAAATCTGCTACTTTATCTACAACATGAGTTATAGGTTCATTTACTTCCATTTCATTTGAAAACCAATCTGCACCGTATTTAGATTTATCTAAAATATTAGGATTGGGCATATTTGAATTCACAACTGCTCCAATACTGTTATTATCGGCTCTTGAATTTCCGAACAAATCTTTTGAAATCATATTGAAATCAAAACCCATATACGGGTTTACTGTATCAGGAACTCCTGTTGGTATCACAATATTATCAGATATTTTCTTCAACTCTAATGAAGCTAAAGCAATGCCGCCCTCATAATCTTTAATATTCACCCCTTGATTATCTACAATATTATTTTTAAACGTAACACCGTCTGTTTTATCATGCTCTACTACAATAGTTTCGTTTGCCTTATCATTATAAATAACATTATTAGCTACTGTTGTTCTTATTGGTCTTGCGGATCGAATTTCAGATTTTGGTAAAACGTCTGCCTGTGCAATATTGGTTCCCACACCAAATTGCCATGGTGAGTCACAATTTACATACGTATTATAAGCAACCACAACATCGGTTACTTGATTGTATCTATTTTGAGGCGATTTAGGAATACCATTCATAACAGCCAAAGGGCTTCTAAAACTTTTACCTTTTAAATTAAGAAAGTAATTATTTGTAACCCAATGCCCAGTATTTATAATACGAATACCACCGATGTTTTCATTCTTACTATCACCAATAAAGTAGTTCCCATCTATAGTACAATAATTACCGTGTCTGGTCACCAAAGATCCTTCACTTTTATAAAACACGTTGTTTCTAAACTCGTTAAAGTTTGTCTTACTCGATATAACTTCAACTTCACCATTGCATTCTTCAAATAAATTATTTGCAACCATCGTGTAACTAGGCGCCATAGATGTAGAGCTATTTCCTAATTGAATGGTCTCTCCACTTGGGCCACCTTTTACTGGCCTTGGTCCGAAATGGTTATTTACAATTTGATGATAGTTGTTTATGCTTTCAATACCTCCTAAATTAACTCGAACCGTTGGTCCTCGATTTGTTTTTCCAGCGATATAACAATTTTTTAATTGATTATGTCTTCCCCAAAAATTTACCCAAAGATCACTATTGTCCCGTTTTAATTTATTGAAATCTTCGATAACACAATTAGTAACTATACAGTTATTTGCAATTTCTTCCTCGTTTATTCTGAAGTCTATAACTGCCCTGGACGGTGAATGTCCATTTTTAAAATACAACCCTTCAACCACTAAAAACTGTCCGCCCAATTTCAAATAAGATTCGCCTTCAATACTTACTTTACCGGCAGTTTCGGCGCTTAAAATTATTGGATTTTCTAATGTGCCTTGTCCTCTAAATTTAATTTCTACATCTTTCCAAACACCATTGGCTAATACGATACGATCTCCTGCTTTACTGTTCTCTATGGCTGTATTTAGCTCTTCTATATTAGTTACATTAATAGTATTTATTGCTACTTGTTGCTTGCAAGCGACTAATAAAAGCACTAAGCTTAAAATGAATATGGTCTTTTTCATGTTATTATTTGTTACTTCTAATTAGGTATATGAATCATTTAATATAACGTTTGTAGATAGTGTTGACTCTACACTTGTTTCCAGATTTGCTGGATAGCATTCAAGTCTTTTTTCATGGCATCAAACACCACTTTTTTATCTACCGATATTGTGCTTTTGCCTTTTTCTGCTCCTCCTAAATCATACTCAAGATGAAGGGAAACAGGAGGTTTTAATTTATATTTTTTTAATAATCTAAAATACTTGTCAAAATCTACCATACCGTCTCCAATCGGTACATTAATAGCTCTCCACTTGCCGTTAACTTTACCCCATTTAAAATCTTTCAATACAATAACTTTAATATTAGGGTGTAAAAGTTTTAATCCGTTTTCCCAGGAAAACCCACCTTCAACCATAGCATGGCGAATATCATATTGTGTACCAAAATATTCTGGATTAACAGTTTCAATAATTTTCTTTATTTCCCAATAAGATGCTCCCACATTCTTACCAGCATGATTTTGATAACATCCTACAAGCCCTAACTTCTCGTTAATACTGCCTAATTTATCAATTTCTTCTTGATACATTTTTAATGTATCCAACATAGATTGTCCTTCTATATATTTAAACCAATGGGTTCTATAATATTTAATACCACATTTAGAAGCACTATTTAATATGTCCATATCCAGCGTGTTATTAACACTCTCAATACTTGTGGTAATCATTTTGCATTTAGAACCGCCTTCTTTAATTTCCCGAACAGCTCTTGGAAGATCGGTTCTTACAGATTCTGGTAACACATGCCCTTTTGGGCGAACCGTTAAGTCTACTCCCGAAAATCCCATTTCGGCAGCCATCTCTCCGGTCATTTTATAATCAAGGAATTGAAGGTGCTTGGAAAATATGTTAACAGAAAGCCGATTATCGGCTTCAGATGCTACCCACAAATTATCTGCAAAGCTCAAAAATGGAAGAAAACCAACCGATAAAGCTGTTTTCTTAACAAAATCTCTTCTGGTTGTCGAATTCATTTTTTATTACAATTAATAATTTTAAATTGGTTTACCACTTTGGTTAACCAAATATATGTATATTTGGGAGATAAACAAATTAAATCTTAATTTTTTAAACATATGGGAGCATTATCTAAAGGCAACAGGGCAAAACTGGAACAAGTGAGTACAGCCACCATAGCGACCTGCCTGTACAAAAAGGGATTTCGAAATCAGTACATCCAGGAGGTGGTTCCTCTAAAACCGGGAAGGCCTGTTATGGTTGGTGAAGCTTTTACATTAAGGTATATTCCAGCCCGAGAAGATCTTAATCCCATTAGCGTATTCCGCGATCCCAAACACCCTCAGCGGGTTGCAGTAGAAACCTGTCCCAAAGGTGCGGTGCTGGTCGTCGATAGCCGTAAGAATGCTCGAGCGGCTTCGGCAGGTTCCATACTCATTACGAGACTCATGAAACGGGGTGTGGCTGGAATTGTTACTGACGGTGGGTTTCGGGATTCGGCCGAAATCGCTGCTTTGGATTTTTCGTCGTATCATCAAAGACCATCAGCACCAACAAATCTTACTTTACACCAGGCACTGGATATCAATATCCCAATTGGCTGTGGTGATGTGGCTGTATTCCCAGGGGATATTATTGTTGGTGATGACGACGGCGTTATGGTCATCCCATCCCAGCTTGCCGACGAAGTCGCCGATGAATGTCTTGAGATGACACTATTTGAAAATTTTGTCATGGAAAAAGTCAATGAAGGGCATTCTATAATTGGACTGTATCCTCCAACTGATAAAAACACCTTAATTGAATATAATAAATGGAAGAATAATAAATGAGAAATTTATAAAACCTTCTCGCTTTTAATAATAATCTTATCTTTTAAAACGTCCTGAAGTATTTCCTTCTAAAATACCAGTTACTTTATCGACAGTTGCAAAATTTACATCTCCTTCATATGTATGCTTTAAGGCACAGGCCGCACTTGCAAACTCCATAGATTTGTAATCATCAAACTGCTGTAACCCATAGATTAAACCAGCGGCAAAAGCATCCCCGGTTCCAATTCGGTCTACAATATGAGTTATGTCTAAATCTTCAGTTTCTCTAAATTCTTTTCCATTCCACATTCTAGCCCTAATTTTATGCCACGACGCATTCAATGCTGTTCTAATTTTATCAAAAACTTTTTCAATTGAAGGGAACTTTTTCATTAATTCCACCAATAAAAATAGTGGTATAATTAAGCAATTCTTCCAATGCTGTTTTTGCTTTTTCACCATAATTCCACAAGCCACTTCTGTAGGTTGGATCTGCCGAAACCATCATTCCTTTTTCTCTTGCTAAAATCAATCCTTCTTTAAGGGCATCAAAACTTCCTTTACACAAGGCAGGTGTAATTCCGGTCCAATTAAACCATTTCCCTTTTTCTAAAGATTTTTCCCAATTTACCATTGATGGTACAATTTCCGAAAAAGAAGAATGCGATCTGTTATAGGAAATTGAACTCGGTCTCATTACCGCTCCAACTTCCAAAAAATAAACGCCGAGAGGCCTTTTAGAATGTACAATAGAAGAAGTGTCAACACCAAATTTATTTATATATGAAATAGCGGTTTCTCCAATAAAATCATCTGAAATGCACGAAATATGTTTTACATCTCCACCAAAATTCGCGATTGAAATACCAACATTTAGTTCAGTTCCTCCAAAATAAAATTCCAATAAGTTAGATTGAATAAATTTTTTATTACCGGGTGGTGATAAACGCATTAATACTTCCCCGAAAGTTATAATTTGATTCATAATTATTACTTTTTAGTGTTCTTAAAATTAAAGCAAAAAAACATATCATTTAACATTCCTAAACTTAAAAATGACATTACTCGAAAATTTTATTTTAAAACAAGTTAATAAATGTAAATCTGCTTTTGAGCTTTATCCTCCTACCCATAAAAATACAATTAAAGCCCTTAATTCCTCGAAAAGCTCTAATTAATTTTACGCGTCAATCGTTCCGGTCTGGTTTAAAGTAAATGAGAAATTTGCTATTATATAATCTGCGATGCCCAACTTAATCATAGAAATTTACCAAATAATAGTAATTCAAATTTACTATCTTTAGGTTATGAATTCAGAACCACAATTGCTAACCCCCTAAGAGCATTATAATACCGCAATTGTTAAATTATAATAAATAAAAAAACAAAGAAAACTCAAACAGCACCAAATACTTAATATCCGACAAAAGTATCCATATAACCTTTCCCCATAATTTGGATATTACATAAAACCAAGTTTAAAACACACCTATATTAATTGAAAACCTACTATAAATTAATGGGGAAATTGGAGCGAAACCTCGTGGCTCTGGAGCAAAATAATAAAGACATTCTCTTTATAACACAACAAGGCATTAATTTATGTAAAGAAACCTTAGAACAATTGAGGGATCTGGCAATAAAAAACACCCAAGTTACACCCAAGTTGGGTATTCTTAAAAGGATCCTGCATTCATAATTTTTGGTAGATTATGATACGATCAATAATTATTGAATAAATCAAAATAAGGCATTTAACCACAATATTTAAGAACAAAAAAAACACCCAACTTGAGTGTGCCTTGTGAAAAAACCCCATTAAACAAGCCCATATTTGCATAACGAAAGTCAAATCAACTTAGAAACTACCGTTGAGAGCGAAAGCTTGATATGGTAGCTTCTTTAAGTTATCCCGCACTTCCTGCCCGTCCGGCAGGCGGGGATGCGAGATCTTGTCATCCTGAACCTGTCTGCCGACAGGCAGGCTCGTTTCAGGATCTCATCATTCTTTCGAAAATATTAATTAACCCAAATAATTATAACAAATGCCAGCAACTATCATCACCCTACAAGACCTCATGGACTTCAAACTCCAATTACTCGATGAGATCAAGGAAGTCATTGCAACAAGTACACAACTAAAGCCCAAGAGATGGCTCAAATCACCCCAGGTCAGAGAACTCCTAAGCATTTCACCCGGAACATTACAAAACCTGCGTATTAATGGCACCCTTCCCTACACCAAGGTCGGCGGAGTCATCTATTACGATTACGAAGAAATAACCAAAGTTTTAGAAGAGAACCGAGTACATAATAAATTCTAAAAAAAGAACTATAAATTTCAATTGCAAGCAAACCGACCTATCTAAAATTCTATTAAAAATCAAGTCGGCAGGGGGGCAAGCCTAAAGAAACAGTCCTGTGGACTGTTTTAGCGAAGCAGCCAGAATGCGCTAAAGCAAGAAAGATAAAAAGCTGTTTGAGTCCTATTGGACGAGTTCTTTTTATCTGTGGTGGTGGGCGAGGTAGTATTTTCTTATAGAATTTTAGTAAGTCTTGACTTTTTTGGTTCGTTTTCGTGTCAAGAAAAAAATGAACATAAAGAATAATTCCATTTAAAGAAATATAAAAAAAATAAATTATATAAAACATCTCAATGGTGTCTTTATTCAATTTTCAAAAGAC
>PVMS01014276.1_pt1 | contig 16225 bp, 15 predicted proteins | sample 1853461 | NCBI WGS metagenome assembly PVMS01 (sample SAMN08582032, study PRJNA380276) | Marine sediment metagenome, whole genome shotgun sequencing project. | isolation source: ocean sediment barecode stripped | collected 2017 | reverse complement strand
GTGCCTTAGATCAATGAATGTTGTGTCATTGATTTAGGTTTTTCAATGCCCATTAATTTTAATATAGTGGGCGCCACATCTCCTAAAATACCATCTTTAATAGTTTGTAATTCTTTATCGACTAAAATTAAAGGAACAGGGTTGGTTGTATGTGCTGTATGTGGTGTTCCATCAGGATTCATCATTGTTTCACAGTTCCCATGATCTGCTATAATAATAGTGGTGTAATCATTTTCTAATGCAGAATTCACCACATCTTTAACGCATTTATCTACCGCCTCACATGCTTTAATCGCTGCTTCCATTACGCCGGTATGACCAACCATATCTCCATTGGCAAAATTCAAGCAAACAAAATCCACTTCCTTTTTATTTAGCTCAGGGATGATAGCATCACGAATTTCAAAGGCACTCATCTCCGGTTTCAAATCGTAAGTAGCCACTTTAGATGACTGACATAACAATCGCTTTTCACCTTCAAACTCTTGTTCTCTTCCACCTGAAAAGAAGAATGTGACATGTGGATATTTTTCTGTTTCAGCAATTCTAATTTGTTTCTTCCCTTTTTTTTCTAAAACCTCTCCAAGAGTTTCATCTAAATTACTCGTATTATAAATTACATTGATATTTTTAAATTTTTCATTGTAATTGGTAATAGTATTATAATGTAATGGTATGGTTTTCATTTCAAATTCAGGGAAATCCTGTTGGGTAAGAACCTCTGTTAATTCCCGGCCTCTGTCAGATCTGTAATTGAAGAAAAGAATTACATCGTCAGCTTTAATTTTCGCTTTTGCTTCGCCATTTTCATCAGACATAATTATCGGGTTAATAAATTCATCCGTAACATTATTTGCATAGCTATCTTCCATGCTTTTTATGGCGTCAGTCGATTTTACGCCCTTTGCATTCACCAATGCATCGTAAGCAATTTTTATACGTTCCCATCGCTTGTCACGATCCATGGCATAATAACGACCAGTAACGGAGGCTAGTTCTCCTGTTGTATGGGCCATATGCTCCTGAATGTTTTTTATAAAATAAGTGCCTGATTTAGGATCACAATCTCTGCCATCTGTGAACGCATGAAGAAATATATTTTCAATTTCGTTTTCAGCGGTAACATCTAATAAACCTTTTAAATGGTTGATATGAGAGTGAATTCCACCGTCTGAAAGCAAACCTAATAAATGAATGTTTTTATGATTTTTTTTGGCATATGAGAGCGCATCCAGCAACACTTTCTCTTTGCCTAAAGTGTTATTTTCAACAGCCATATTTATTTTTACCAAGTTTTGATATACAATTCTACCGGCACCTAAATTCATGTGACCCACTTCACTATTTCCCATTTGACCAACAGGTAAACCTACATGTTCACCATCAGTTCGCAAACTTGCATTTGGATATTTATTATATAAATTATCAATAAATGAAGTATTTGCATTGAAAACTGCGGATACTTTTGGTTCTTGTGTTATTCCCCAACCATCCAAGATCATTAAAATCACTTTCTTGTTCATAAGAATGAATTATTTTTTGAGGTTCAAAGATACAAAGTATTCATCTTAGCATCCTTAAAATTAATACTTAATTAATTGAAAATTCACTAAAACGATTGCGAGAAACTCAAGGATTGATGTTGAAATTCAATGTTATTTTTCAGGCAACATTTCACAATTTCAAAAAATTGTAACTTCACGACATGAATTTAATTGAATGAAGAAAACGATAAAATTAAATAAAGTTACCAAGAGGTTACCAAAACACTTACATAAGTTTATTGTGAAACAACCTTATATTAATTATACTGCTCAGAATCAGGCAGTATGGCGTTATGTAATGAGGGCAAATATTGATTATTTGAGTCATGTAGCACATACATCATATATTGAAGGATTGGAAAAAGCAGGAATTTTCGTGAATTGCATTCCAAGAATGGAAGGGATGAACAGAATTCTTAAAGAGTTAGGATGGGCTGCGGTTTCTGTTGATGGATTTATTCCCCCGAATGCATTTATGGAGTTTCAGGCGTACAATGTTTTAGTGATCGCTTCAGAAATAAGAACAATAGATCATATTGAATATACACCTGCACCTGATATTATTCATGAAGCTGCTGGTCATGCGCCCATTCTTGCAAACCCGGAATATGCAGAATATTTAAGAAGATTTGGTGAAATTGGATGTAAAGCAATTTCTTCAGCCAAGGATTATGAAATGTATGAAGCCATTAGATTACTTTCTATTTTAAAAGAAAATCCAAATTCTTCCAAAAATGAAATTGAAAAAGCGCATCAAAATGTTGAAGATTTGCAAAACAATATGGGTGAACTTTCAGAAATGGCCCAAATAAGAAACCTGCATTGGTGGACGGTAGAGTATGGAATGATAGGAGATTTGAACGACCCGAAAATATACGGAGCAGGATTGCTTTCATCAATTGGAGAAAGTAAATGGTGTTTGAACAAAAATGTTGCAAAAGTACCATATACAATTGAAGCTGCAACACAAAATTTTGACATTACAAAACCGCAACCTCAGTTGTTTGTTACACCAAATTTCGCACATTTAAGCTTTGTGTTAGAAGAATTTGCAAATAAAATGGGGCTAAGAGCAGGTGGGTTAAATAGTATTCAAAAATTGATTGATTCTAAAAATTTAGGTACCATAGAATTAAGTACAGGCATTCAAGTTTCAGGTGTATTTACAAATGTCATCACTGACGAAAATAACAGACCTGTTTATATTCAAACCAGTGGTCCAACAGCGCTGGCTAGCAGAGATAAAGAACTAATCGGGCATGGAATAGATTATCACACGGAGGGATTTGGAAGTCCGATTGGGAAATTAATGGGAATTAATTTAGCTATTGAAGATATGTTTCCAAAAGATCTAGAGGTATATGGAATTTATGAAGGAAAAAAAACGACTCTTAATTTTGAAGGCAATATTACAGTAACGGGAGAGGTAATTACAGGAAAACGAGATTTAAAAGGTAAAATTGTGTTGATCTCCTTTAAAAATTGCACAGTAACTCATAATGACACAATATTATTTCAACCATCATGGGGTAATTATGATATGGCAGTAGGAAAAAAAATTATCTCAGGATATGCAGGTCCTGCATCCGTGAAATCGTTTAAGAAAGTAGGAAAAATTTCTAAGGAAAAAACGCATAAATTCAGCTATACGAAACAAGAATTAATGTTGCATGAATTGTATTCGTTTGTTGCCGCAATGAGAAAAAGAGACGATTTAAGCTTTGAAGAGTTGGCAACAGTATTAGCATTGCTTAAAAGTAATTACTCAAAAGATTGGTTATTGACATTGGAAATTTATGAATTAGCTTATCGTTCAAACAAAACACTAGAAGCTGAGGGATTACAATATTTAACACAACTGAAAGAAATTAGTAAATACAGGCAGCTCATAGAAAATGGCTTAAAACTAATTGAAAAGAACAATTAATAATAAGAGTTACCAAAAATCAGGTATAATCACTTATATTTGCGCCTAAATTTAAAAATATAAAAATGAGTTTTTTTGGATTATTTGGTGGAGGTAATACAGAAGCTTCAATTGAAGAGTATTTAAATAGTGGTGCTGTTGTTATAGATGTTAGAACAGTTCAAGAGTTTCAAAGTGGTCATGTAAACAGATCTAAAAACATTGTTTTAAATATCATACCGTCAAAAGTTTCGGAAATAAAGGCTATGGACAAAAAGATTATTGCAGTTTGCAGAAGCGGAGCAAGAAGCGGACAGGCAGCATCATTTTTAAGAAAGAATGGAATTGATGCAATTAACGGTGGGCCTTGGCAGGATGTGGCTAAATTTGTAAAGTAATAAAGGTTCAATAAAATACATTCATGAGGTTGAAATAAAATATTTTTGCCGTTCTCTTTACTTTTTTAAGTTATATGCACTAATGGTATTTCCTTTAGATTTATAGTATAATATACCTTCTATATCATCCACTTCATACACCGGTTTTTTATCATTTAAGACCACTTCACTTACTTTTTGCCCTGAATCTTTATCAATTTTTGCCAAACCAACACCATTATCAAGTTTTGTCAAAATAAAAGAGGAATTTTCCGTTGCTTTTGTTGCATTAAAGCGTTTCGCAAGTTCTTGAAACGATGCAGCACCGAGTTCACTCCAATTATCTTGTTGTGTTGAATGATATTTTGTATTTGAATGATAGGCTCCCAGTCTAGCATTACTTGCTCCTGCCTGATATCCGTGTGCAGCTGCCATAGTTACTGATGCAGCTGTTATAGCTCCCATTAATACGGCGCCAACAGCACTTATTCCTGGAGCACGATGATAAACATGCCATTTTTCATCTCCATTAAAATCAAGCATGGTTAAATTTTGATCAGAAGTCAATAATATCCCACCTTGACGTATGCTCATACTTGTTGGATCTTCTTTACCTTCAAATTTTATATCTTTGCACAATAATCCATATTCTCCATTATTGCCGTCTACCTCATAGATTCCATCTTTACAAGAAATTAAAAACCGATCTCTCTCCTCATCATAGGCCGATGTAACGGATTTGGAATTTTTGTATTTTACTGCTTTTCCAAACACAGATTCTCCCGTATTCAAATCAATTAAATCAGTATCGGTTTCAGAGATATATAAAACTCCCTTTTTAACTCTCGCCATAATTTGAATATTCGGACCCGTTTTTAATGGCTTTTTCCATAATGGGGTTCCATCGAAAGACACTTTATTGATTCCCCCGGATGCTACACCAAATAAAATTCCGTCGGGTTCAATATAAAAATGGTTTACAAATCCTTTTGTTTTTGGAGATTTTTTCCAAAGATCAGCACCGGTATTCAGATCCAAAAAATAAATTTTTGATTGACCCGCTCCTGCAAGTTTCGCCGCCAGTCCCTTTTTTGAACTTACAATATTTGTTACTAATGCTAATCCTTTTTCAGTAAATTCTATTCTGGAAATTCCCCCACTAAGCTTATTTCCTTCCGGCCATAAAGAAGCACCGTTACTTGCGTCTATTTTATAAACAACTGTATTTGAGCCCTTTGCTCTAAATGCATAGATCTCTTTGGTGTCTTCATTTGTTATAATTTGTGTGGAATTCTTTACCTCAGATTCCCATTTTACAGCACCCGAACTTATCGAATAACATGTAATATTTTTTACCCCCGGGATAACAATATCATCACCCATGATATCCGGCTTACCACTCATCGGATTTCCTGCTTTACGTTCAAAAATACGAACCATATCTCCTGTCAGCATATCGTATAAGCCTACACCGGCCTTATATTGTCCCAAACCTTCTTCTTTATGGGATCCGTTTACAACAAACTTCATTTCCGGTGAAATAAAATGACGACTGCTTACACCATTTTGCCAGTTTTCTTCTTTAGAATCAAAAACCATTTTACCATTCATTAAATCCACAACAGAAGTATGCATCATCATTCCTTTAGGCTTAATAATCAGGTAAGGTGTTCCTGGTACAAATTCTAGATTTTCTTCCTTAACTTTCTTCAAACGGTCAATTTTAAAAGCAACTTCGTTGCTATTGGGTTTAATACCAACTAAAGCTTCACCAGTTGAAGCGAGAAGTGTCCCTGTTTCTGTTAAGAGCATCCATTTGACTTGTCCTTCAAAATTGTAATTGTAATCTGCTTCTTGGGAGGTTATTGTACCTATACTTGTTATAAGAAAAATAAAAAATAAATTTTTATTTAGGAGGAAAATTGTTTTCATAGTAAGCGATATTTAGTTAGTATGAACCAAAAATACAAATAATTTTGAAAAAATCAAGTCTTCAAATTTCGTAGATTTTAAATGGAAATGTTGAATTCTTTTTGTAGAGACCGGATTTTTTTTTGAAGACCGGCTAAAAACAGTTTATATTGCTCAGAATTCGGATTGAAGGGTTTATGAGCCAAGCCTTTTTGAACAGCATCCACTTCTTTCATTATTGATACTGAATTTTCATGAATCCAAACATTTATGAATTGTTCCCAAATATAATTGACAGCAGTTTCATTAGGATGTATCATATCACTATTGTAGAAACGATAATCACGTAGATCATCCATCATTATTTCATAGGAAGGGAAATAATACAATTGTTTTCTTTGATCTGTAAGTTGATGAATGGCTGATAATAAATGAGCTTTACTTTGTGAATTCTCAACAAATCCATCTTTGAGGTGTCTCACAGGACTTACCGTAAAAATGATATTAGTTTTAGGATTAACATCTTTAATAAGAGCTGTCATATTTTCTAAAGAACCCATAATTTCATCAACAGAGAGCAATTCTTTTAAAAATTTTCTTTGAGGTACTTTATGACAGTTTCCAACAATGGAGTCCGTCTCTATAAATCGATACACCCAGGCAGTGCCTAAGGTGATGAGGATATGGGTTGCTTTATTGAGTTGTTGTTGAGTCGTTTGAATAGCGGTATTCAAATTGTTCAGCAAGTCATTTTTATTAGCACTGCTTAATTCGGAATGTGTATCGAAACAATGCCATTGCTCATTGAGTTGAAAAATTTCATTTTCGGTATATTCCTTTTGGTTAATTGCATTTGTAATTAAGTTCTCAATAACTATTGGATTGAATAAAATTCCAACGGGATTGCTATAAGTATTGAACTTAAAATAATGTAACTTCTTGCTTATATTTTCTGAAAAGCAAGATCCGATCAACAACATGTTGGCATTGTAATCTATTTGATTACGCTCCTTATTGAGTTGTATTTCAGTTCTGAAATTCATTATTAACTAATATATGCTTTCCCTTTTGTCAAAGCCTCGGAAAGACCATCCGGATTTCTGCCACCGGCAGTGGCATAAAATGGCTGGCCACCACCGCCACCTTGAATAAGTTTACCGAGTTCACGGACTACCTGACCTGCATTTAATTGTTTCTCAGTAACTAAATTTTTAGAAATGAAACATGTTAAAAAGGCTTTTCCGTTAGATTCAGTGCCAATTAATAAAAATAAGTTATCAATTTGATTCCCCAATTCGAAAGCTAAGTCTTTAATAGCATTTTGATCCAGATCTAATTTTTTTGCGATATAGTTTATACCGTTTATAGCTTCAATTTCACCAATCAGGTCGCCAGTTAGATTTTTGGCTTTTTCTTTCAATAAGTTTTCAACCTGTTTTTTAAGCACTGTATTTTCTTCTTGTAGATCGGCAATTGCTTTTTGTGGATTTACAGGATTTTTTAATAAGTCCTTGATCTCATAAAAAACTCTGTTATTCTCAAAGAAGAAGTCTTTAGTAGCGTCGCTTGTAATAGCTTCAATACGTCGAATTCCTGCTGCTATTGCGCTTTCTGAAAGGATCTTAAAATGCCAGATATCACCTGTATTTTGAACATGTGTACCACCGCAAAGTTCAATGGATTTCCCGAATTTAACAGCGCGAACCGTGTCTCCATACTTTTCACCGAACAAGGCCATGGCTCCTTTGTTTAAGGCAGTTTCCATTGGAATATTTCTAAATTCTTCCAAAGGAATTTTATTATCAATGCGGGCATTTACAAAATCTTCAACTGCACGTAATTCGTCAGTAGTTAATTTAGAAAAATGCGAAAAATCGAAACGTAAATTTTTAGAATGTACAGCGGATCCCTTTTGTTCAACATGTTCTCCAAGAACTTCACGTAAGGCCTGATGCAATAAATGTGTAGCAGTGTGATTACTGGCGGTTCTGAGGCGTTGTTTTTCATCAACAACCGCTTTAAAAGTTTGCAAAGGATCTTTAGGTAAACTTTTAGCGAAATGAATGATTAAATTGTTTTCTTTTTTCGTGTCAATTATATAAATGACATTACTATTATTCTCTTCCAGATAGCCTTTGTCACCAATTTGTCCTCCACCTTCAGGATAAAAAGGCGTCATATTAAATACCAACTGGTATAAATCTCCATCTTTCTTGGAGGATACTTTTCTGTAACGGGTAATTTTGATATTCACCTGAAGGGTATCATAGCCAATAAACTCCTCCTCAGGATCGTCATTTATAATCACCCAATCATCCGTTTCAACAACTGCTGCTGCCCTTGATCGGTTTTTTTGTTTTTCTAATTCCGTATTGAACGTTGCTTCATTTAAAGTCATTCCTTTTTCAGAAAGAATTAAAGCAGTTAAATCAATAGGGAAACCGTAAGTATCAAATAATTCAAATGCTTTTTTGCCGGAAACTTCCTTGCCATGTGTGTTTTTAATAATGCCATCTAATAAAATAAGACCCTGATCTAAAGTGCGTAAAAACGAATTTTCTTCTTCTCTAATGACATTAGTTATTAACTGTTTTTGAGCTTTTAATTCTGGGAAATTGGCACTCAGTTGTTTAGTCAATGTAAGTACCAATTTATAAATAAACGGCTCTTTAATATGTAGAAAAGTAAACCCGTATCGAATAGCCCTTCTCAAAATCCTTCGAATTACATATCCAGCACCTGTATTTGAAGGCAATTGTCCGTCGGCGATAGCAAAAGCAACTGCACGTATATGATCTGCAATAACCCGAATGGCGATATCGGTTATTTCATTTATTCCATACTCATTGTTAGTAATAGTTTCAACTTCTCTGATTAAAGGTGTAAAAACATCGGTATCATAATTGGATTGTTTGTTTTGTAGCACCATACACAATCGTTCAAATCCCATTCCTGTATCAACATGTTGTGCAGGTAATTTTTCTAATGAACCATCCGCTTTACGGTTGAATTCTATGAATACCAGGTTCCAGATTTCCACTACTTGAGGGTGGTCTTGATTGACCAGACTTTTCCCTGATATTTTTGATTTTTCTTCTACGGATCTAATATCAACATGAATTTCAGAACATGGTCCACAAGGTCCTTGGGCTCCCATTTCCCAAAAATTATCTTTTCTGTTTCCGTTAATAATCCGATCTTCACTAATATATATTTTCCAATAATTATATGCTTCTTTGTCATAGGCAAGCCCCTCATCTTCAGCACCTTCAAAAACAGAAACGTATAAACTGTCTTTGTCAATTTTGTAAACTTCAGTGAGTAACTCCCAAGCCCAGGAAATAGCCTCCTTTTTAAAATAATCTCCAAAACTCCAATTGCCAAGCATTTCAAACATAGTGTGATGGTACGTATCCTTACCGACCTCTTCCAAATCGTTGTGTTTCCCTGAGACTCTTAGGCATTTTTGGGTATTAGCCACTCGTTTATCAATGGCTTTCTTTTGACCTAAAAAATATTCTTTAAAAGGTACCATTCCGGCATTTGTAAACATCAAAGTTGAATCATTCTTCAATACCATTGGAGATGACGGGACAATAGCATGTTTTTTTGAAGCAAAAAAGTCTAAAAATTGTTGACGGACTTGTTGTGATTTCATTTTCTAATATTTTGTTTTCAGCATAAGTGAATTATAAAATAGCTCTAAACAGACTTGCTCTCATTGTAATGGGACATACCAATAAAAGCTTGCATTTTTTGATTGCAATTTATAAATATTTCACCATCATTTCAATTGTTAATTAAATGCTAAAAAATAGGTGTTTTACTTCTTTTGTAAAACATTTTGTAATTTTGTTACTTGCGCACCACAATATTACTGAATAAAATGACGTTTTATGGTGCAAAAATAAGATAATTTCTGTACAATGGCGAAGGTAAAATATTATTACGATTCTGACACATTATCGTATCAAAGAATAACATCTAAAAAAAGAAAAAAATTTAAAAATATTTTGGTGATTCTTGTTGCTGCATTCATTTTTATGGTTTTAGGATTTATTGTTTTCACCCCTGTTTTTGAATCTCCTAAAGAAAAAGAATTAAAACGCGAGTTAGAATTTGTAAAATTAAACGAAGAATTACATAATAAAAAAATTGTGCAATTGGATAAGATATTAAAAGACATTCAAGAAAGAGATAATAATATATATCGATTGTATTTTGAAGTAAACCCTATTCCTGAAGAACAGCGGAAAGCAGGTTTTGGGGGTGTAAATCGTTACAAAGCCTTGGAAGGGTTTGATAATTCAGAAATGATTATTGATGTTACTAAAAACATGGATATCTTATCAAAACAATTATATGTACAATCTAAATCTTTAGATGAAATTGTAAAACTGGCAGAAAACAGAGAAGAATTATTAGCTGCGATTCCTGCTATCCAGCCCGTTAAAAAAGAAGATTTAACACGTATGGCCTCTGGTTATGGCTGGCGTGATGACCCCTTTACAAAAGCGAGGAAACGACATTGGGGAATGGACTTTACGGCACCTCGCGGTACACCTGTGTATGCAACAGGTGATGGAGTAGTGACAAGAGTAGATCAAGGTGCGGCAGGATATGGAAAGCATATTAGAATTGATCATGGCTATGGATACATGACCTTATATGCGCATTTAAGTAATTACAATGTTAAAAAAAGGCAAAAGGTTAAAAGAGGTGATTTGATTGGTTTTGTTGGAAATACAGGCCGTTCTTCAGCACCACATTTGCACTATGAAATTAGTAAGAATGGAAAAAAAATAAACCCTATTAATTTTTACTACGGAAATTTATCTCCTGAAGAATTTGAAGCTATGCGAAAAGCAGCCCAAATTGAAGGACAATCGCTGGACTAATGTATATAGATTTACCTGAAAAAAGATACTACAAAATTGGAGAAGTGGCCAAAGCTTTCGGTCTTAATACTTCACATATTCGTTTTTGGGAAAATGAATTTAATATTTTAAAACCTAAAAAAAACAAAAAAGGAAATCGGTTATTTACTCAGGAAGACATCAAAAATCTAAAATTAATTTATCATTTAGTAAAAGAAAAAGGATTTACATTGGAAGGTGCGAAAAGCAAAATGAAAGAAAGTCCTGAAAGCATTAAAAGTAACCATGATATTATCACTCGTTTAGAAGCAGTAAAAGCCGAATTGATTAAAATTAAAGATCAAATCTCCTGAAAGAGGTATTTATTGTAACAATATCAGAATCCTGTCAACTAATGAATTAAAATAGCTAAACAATAAAAAACAGATACTTATGAAAAAATGGTTAGTACCCTTAATAGTTTTATGCGTAATTGCTTTTGGAATATATAGAATGGCTGTTGGATTTTTCAATACGGCAGTTACACTTGAAGAAAATGCTAAGACGGCCTGGTCAAATGTTGAAAGTGCATACCAACGTCGTGCAGACCTAATTCCAAATCTTGTTTCAACGGTAAAAGGTTATGCGGAGCATGAAAAAGAAACTTTGGAAGGAGTTATCAATGCCCGTGCAGCAGCAACTAAAACGACTATTGATCCAGGTAATATTACAGCCGAGAATATGGCTGCTTTCCAGAAAGTACAAGATGGTTTGAGCAGTGCTTTGACACGATTATTGGTAACAGTTGAAAGATACCCTGATCTAAAAGCTAATCAAAATTTCTTAGAATTGCAAAGTCAATTGGAAGGAACAGAAAATCGTATAAACGTTGAAAGAAATCGCTTTAATGCATCCGTTAATGTGTTCAGACAGCATATCAAGAAATTTCCAAATAACATATTGAATAATTTTATTGGAAACTTTAAGGAAATGTCACATTTTGAAGCTGCGGCAGGAAGTAATATGGCTCCAAGAGTTGAATTTTAATGAGTATGTCAAAAAGTGAAGATTTTTTAACGGTTACTGATGAAAAGGCACTCATTGCGGCTATAAAAGATGCGGAAAAAAACACTTCTGGTGAAATACGTATTCACATAGAAAAAAGTACAAATAAGCTTCCTATTGATAGAGCTATAGAGGTTTTTTCTGTTTTAGAAATGGACAAGACCAAACAAAGAAATGGCGTATTATTATATATTGCTGTTGAAAGTAAAAAGTTTGCTATTTTGGGAGATGAAGGTATTAACAAATTAGTCCCTGATGATTTTTGGGATACAGAAAAAGAGTTGGTTCTTTCACATTTTAAAAGAGGTGATTTTGCGAAAGGCCTGGAACTGGCAATTATTGAAGTTGGTAAAAAAATAAAGGTTTTCTTCCCTTACCAATCAAACGATACAAATGAATTATCCGATGAAATTTCTAAAGGCTAAATGTTTAAAATATTTGTTGGTAATTGTCTTTTTACATATATCAACAGGAGTATATTCGCAAATTAATATTCCTGAAAAACCGACTTTTATCCCCGCCTTAGTCGATAGCACACATACCTTAACAAAAATTCAGTTTGATACATTATCACGAAAACTAGAGCGATATAGTGATTCAACCTCGACGGAATTATTTGTGATGATAATTTCATCTACAGGCGGTGAAGAAATTAAGTTTTATACTACACAATTAGCTCATAAATGGGAAATAGGTCAAAAAGGAAAAGATAATGGAGTGGTGGTGCTTTTAGCAAAGGACGATAAAAAAATTACTATTCAGACAGGATATGGTGTTGAACATTTACTAACAGATGCATTGTCTAAAAGGATCATTGAGAATATCATAATTCCCGAATTTAAAAAGGGAGACTATTATACAGGTCTGGACAAAGGGACAAATGTGATTTTTGAGATATTAAGAGGTACTTATAAAAACGATCAAACTCCAAAAAGCGATGCTTCGGGTATTCCCGTAATTGCAATTGTATTTATAGTCTTTATTATATTGCTTACCGTTTTTTCAAACAAGAAAAATGGAGGGGGTAATAACAGAAGATATAGAAATAATTCCACGGCTGCCGCTATATTACAAGCCATTATTTTAAGTCGAGCAGGAAGAGGTGGCTTCGGAGGTGGTAGTTTTGGAGGTGGTTCAAGCGGTGGAGGTTTTGGAGGATTTGGTGGCGGAGGAGGCTTCGGTGGTGGCGGCGCCAGCGGAGGTTGGTAGTTGTATTAAAAATTTATCAGAAGAATGAGAAAAGACCTTGCAGGTTTTCTAATCCTGCAAGGTCTCTATTATTTCTTTCGGAAGTAAATAACAATTGGCACCCCTGTAAAGTCAAAAATTTCACGTAGTTTGTTTTCAACAAAACGTTTGTAAGGCTCTCTTATATATTGCGGTAAATTAGCAAAGAATACAAACTGAGGTGTTGGTGTAGGCAACTGGGTACAGTACTTTATTTTAACAAATTTCCCTTTATAAGCAGGCGGAGAATTTTGCTTAAAAATTTCCAACATGGTATCGTTTAATTTACTTGTTGGAATTCGTTTTTTCTATTTTCGAAAACTTCTACAGCAGTTTCAATTGCTTTGAAAATACGTTGTTTTGTAAGGGCACTGACGAACAAAATAGGGACATCGGTAAATGGTGCAATTTCTCTTCTAATTTGTGCTTCAATATCACGCATTGTGTTGGTCTCCTTCTCGATCAGATCCCATTTGTTCACTAAGACTACAACCCCTTTTTTATTTTTTTCGGCCAGCCAAAAAATATTTTCATCCTGACCTTCAAAACCGCGCGTGGCATCCAATACTAATATTGCAACGTCGCAATACTCAATGGCTCTGACAGCACGCATTACCGAATAAAATTCCAGGTCTTCTTTTACCTTTGATTTTTTTCGAATTCCGGCAGTATCGACCAAGTTAAATTCAAAACCAAATCGGTTGTATTTAGTATCAATGGAGTCGCGTGTTGTTCCTGCGATGTCTGTTACTATATTTCTTTCTTCACCAATTAAGGCATTTATAAACGAGGATTTTCCGGCATTCGGTCGTCCAACTACTGCAAAACGAGGCAATTCATTTTCATGAACAGTATCTTCTTCTAATTTCTTGGCCAAGGCATCTAATAATTCACCGGTTCCGCTTCCGTTGATCGATGAAATGGTATAATAATTCCCCAAACCTAGATTGTAGAATTCAATAGCATCGGCTTCGCGCATTGCATTATCAACCTTGTTAATTGCCATAAAAACCGGTTTTTTTACTTTGCGAAGTAAATTGGCAACTTCACTATCCATTGGAGTAATTCCTTCTTCAACATCAACAACAAATATGATAATATCAGCTTCTTCTATAGCCAGTTGTACTTGTTTTCTGATTTCTTCTTCAAAAATATCATTGGACCCTTTGACGTAACCACCAGTGTCGATTACAGAAAATTCTTTACCATTCCAATCACTTTTTCCGTAATGTCTGTCGCGAGTTACACCACTCACCGAATCTACGATTGCTTCTCTTCGTTTTATCAAACGATTGAACAAGGTAGATTTTCCAACATTAGGTCTTCCCACAATGGCAACAATATTACTCATGGATATCTTAAAATTTTTGCAAAACTACGTAATTTAATTTTGGAATTTAAGGGATTACTATTTCAAAATTAGAGATTTGATTAAAATGAGTATATTTCGCATTCATAAATTAGCAATTAATGAGTGAACAAAGAAACAGTGATATACATTTACGGCCAAGATTTAAAATGGATTTTGATGAAAGTCAGGAAGAAATTATTTCAAAATTCAAGGATAATTTAACTGATCCAGACTGTTTATATTGCAGTAAAATTGTGGATGGCCATATTGTGATAGATGTGCCTCTTAAAGACAACCATTTTTGGTCACCGCAGTTAAATATTGAAATTGAAAAGGTAACAAAGGGAAAATCAATTGTAAAGGGTTTATTTGGACCCAAACCACAGGTGTGGACCTTGTTTATGTTTTTCCATTTTGCAGTGGCAGTTGCTTTTATCGGATTCTCCATAATGGCTTATGTAAAATGGACCTTAAAAACCGATTACAAATTTGCGTTAATAGGGGTAATTGCTTTACCTGTTCTTTGGTTCATTATGTATTTTCTGGGAAGAATAGGGAAGAGTACAGGACATCAGCAAATGGATGAATTACATGCATTTATGATGAAAACTCTCCAAAAAAAATGAAAAAATTGAGGTAATGGCGAAAAGCGAACTCTAATTGTTATATCCAAAACGTCTCAATTGACGTTTATCGTTTCTCCAGTTTTTATTGACTTTAACGTATAGTTCTAAGTGAATTTTTTTATTGAAAAACTGTTGCAGGTCTTTACGAGCTTCAACACCTACCCGTTTTATTGCAGTTCCTTTGTGACCAATGATAATCCCTTTTTGAGTTTCGCGTTCCACCATAATTACAGAACGAATCTTAATGATTTTATCATTTTCAAAAAATTCTTCGGTATCAACTTCAACAGCATAGGGAATTTCCTTTTTGTAGTGCATTAATATTTTTTCACGAATAGCTTCGTTCACAAAAAACCGTTCCGGCTTATCTGTTAATTGATCTTTAGGATAAAAAGCGGGAGATTCAGGCAATACTTCGATAATTCTATTAAAAACACCTTCAATATTAAAGTTTTCCAGGGCGGATATTAAAAAAACTTCTGCATTTGGAACTTTTTCTTTCCAGTACTGCAATTTTTTTTCTACTTCTTTCTGAGAAGAGGTGTCAATTTTATTGATCAATAAGAGCACCGGAATTTTGGAGTTTTCAATTTTATGAAAGAAATGCTCATCTTTCAATGCTGTTTCGCCTATTTCAACTATATAAATCAGTACGTCGGCGTCATCAAAAGCCGACTTTACAAAGTCCATCATAGAGGCTTGCAATTCATACGCCGGTTTGATAATCCCCGGTGTGTCAGAAAATAATATTTGGAAATCATCACCATTTACAATTCCCAAAATACGATGGCGGGTAGTTTGTGCTTTGGAAGTAATGATTGACAAGCGTTCCCCTACAAACGCATTCATTAAAGTAGATTTTCCAACGTTTGGATTTCCAATAATATTGACAAAACCGGCTTTATGCTTCATTTTCAATGTATAAGGCGGCAAAGGTAACTCTAAATTAGTTTAATTTAAAAAAACTCTATGTTTTTTTAAAAATGTTGTATCTTTGCCATCCAATTCCGATAATTATTGGAAGCGGGGTAGAGCAGTATCCCGTATCAAGTACTGGACAGGGTACCTACCGGTTTAGTAGGACATTGAAATAATGAAATTAAAGGTAACGCGGTTACTATAAAGATACATCGCGGGGTAGAGCAGTAGGTAGCTCGTCGGGCTCATAACCCGAAGGTCGCTGGTTCGAGTCCAGTCCCCGCTACTAATCTAAAGGTCAATAGTTTGAAAATCAAATTGTTGACTTTTTTTATTCCCGATACATTCCCGATATTTATATCCAGCATAGGTTTTCACTAATATTTTGGCATATTTTGTCAGCTATTAAAAACATTAAACGAAAATTTAATGTTTTTAATAGCT
>PVMS01137719.1_pt1 | contig 16228 bp, 10 predicted proteins | sample 1853461 | NCBI WGS metagenome assembly PVMS01 (sample SAMN08582032, study PRJNA380276) | Marine sediment metagenome, whole genome shotgun sequencing project. | isolation source: ocean sediment barecode stripped | collected 2017 | reverse complement strand
TCAATTTGGATAAATGCCTGTGCTATGGATCCTAGTTTAGCTTCATTTACGGCTAACTCAAGTTGGTCTAATATGGAGCGTCGATGGAAAAAGCCAATGCTGATGTCGCGTTCACTTGAAGAGCAGCTTAGCTACCTAAGTGAACGCGACATCAGCACTGGCTTTTTCCATCGACGCTCCATATTAGACCAACTTGAGTTAGCCGTAAACGAAGCTAAACAAGGATCCATAGCACAGACATTTATCCAAATTGATATCGCAAATTTCACGGAAATTAAAGATAAGTTTGGGTTCGCTGCACTTGACAAAGTTAATTCAAATGTAGCTAGCGCTCTGCGCAAATGCTGCACCAACAACGAGACTTTATCAAAACTTACTGAAGAATCATTTGGAATTCTAACCCAAAATTGTGATCCTGATGCATTAAAGACTTTTGGCACCACTGTAATACAACATCTAGGCGAATTGATAACGACTTCAGGCAGCGACTATGTATCAATCAAGCCTGCTGTCGGCGCTGTCATCATCGATCAGTTCACCGAACTTTCTGATGTACTTAGTAAAGCCAAGACCTGTTGCGATGAAGCATGGGAGCAAGAATTAAATGAACTAGTATTGTATACACCCGATGACGAGCAAATGGGTGAGCGCGAGAAAGACGAACGCTGGACTCTACAACTACGCGAAGCCATTAAAAAGAATCGACTCGCATTGCTATACCAACCTATCATCAGTCTCCATGGTGAGCCGGGTGAGCGTTATCAAATTTATTCCGCACTTCGAGATGATCAAAATCAATTAGTTCCTGCCAGCGAATTTGTGATGCGTATTGAGCGCACTGGCTATGGAAAAATGCTAGACCGCTGGATTATTCTAAATGCCTTCAAAAAACTAGCCGAGCGTCGCAATAATGGCTCGGATATGCGCTTATTCATAAAATTATGCGCAAACGCCTTACTCGACACAGAAATTATAGGCTGGCTAAAAGAGCAGCTTAACAATAACAATATATCGCCTGGACTTGTTTGCTTTGAGGTGAAAGAGCACGTACTTATTGCACACTTCAATGAAGCTAAAATTCTTCTTCGTGGCTTACAAAATCTCAAATGCGAAGTTGCGATTGATGCATTTGGATCTGGAGATGACCCAACCAAAATATTAAAATCAATTCCTGCTAACTATGTAAAGATCAACCGCAGCCTGATGTCAGATATCAGCGAAAATCAAGAAAACCAAGCTGCAATACGCGAAATTGCAAAAGCGCTAAAACCAATAGGTACTAAAGTAATTGCTCAATTTGTAGAAGATGCCGACACCCTATCGACATTATGGAGCTTGGGTATTAATTTTACCCAAGGTAACTTTTTACAACCTGCAAGCGAAGAACCAAATTACGATTTCTCAAGCATGTAGGCACTGCAGCTTGTATTACAAGCACTAACCCGTATCTCAATTCATATAGATAGTAATTATTACAATTTCTTAAGTGCATCAATTCGCACCTTCAGTGGTGGATGCGACATAAATAGTTTTCTTAAACCACTTTCCACTCCACCCGATATGCCAAATGCTGCGAGCTGCCCTGGAAGTTCCTCAGGCTCATGCTGAGCCTGTAAACGCTGTAATGCTGCAACCATTTTTTCACGCCCTGCTAGGCCTGCACCACCCGCATCTGCACGAAACTCACGACGACGTGAATACCAAGCTACAATGATTGCCGCTAAAACACCTAAAATGATCTGCGAAATGATGCTAACAATATAATAACCAGGACCAAAACCACTGCGTGTTTTAAACACAGCCTTGTCTACAACAATCCCCACAATACGTGACAAGAATATTACGAATGTATTCAATATGTCTTGTAATAAGCCCATGGTAATCATATCGCCATTCGCCACATGACTTATCTCATGGCCAAGCACGGCCTCAACTTCATCTTGGCTCATTGCATGTAACAAGCCTGTACTTACTGCAACTAGGGCATTATTTCGGTTCATGCCAGTGGCAAAAGCATTAGGTTGCGGTGAATCAAAAACACCTACTTCCGGCATTCCAATTCCTGCTTGCTCCGCTTGTTACCGAATAGTTTCTATTAACCATTGCTCCGTGGAATTAGCAGGCTGCTCTATAACTTTGACGCCCATACTCCGTTTCGCCATCCACTTTGATATGGCCAACGAAATGAACGAACCGCCAAACCCAAATATCAAGGACATCATTAATAACCCCGATAACTGACCAGGCATGCCGCCTTGTACCAGCAAGTCATCCAAACCAAGTATCTGAGCGGTGATACCTAGAACAACAATGATAGAAAGATTTGTCGCTAGAAACAGAAAAATACGCGAACCCATGTTCAAACCCCGCTAATTTAAAGAAATGATCCAACCCCACACTAATAACGCCAATCCTTATCCACTAAATTTTTATAAAGCTAGATAATTATTGATTTATAACTCTATTACTCCTCTGCATCGAATCGATGCACTTCGATTGCATCAATACTACGATAACCACGTGATAGCTTTAAGCCGCGATTACCGCGCTCACCTTCATAGGAATCCACCTCGTCAGCATCCATTTTTTTGGTCCGCTTGCCCGAATACAAAGTCATGGATTCCCCATCTTGGACAAGCGTAATTGCGCGCATCGACTCTTCGCCATTGGCAACTTTTTTGCTTGGAATGTTGATAATTTTATTGCCTTTGCCCTTTGACAATATCGGCAAATCTTTAAGAGGAATTACTAACATATTGCCTTCAGAACCAATCGCGACAATCCAATCTTCTTCAATATCGCGCACGCTTACCGGTGCCAACGCTTGCGCACCCTTCGGCACAGACAACAATGCCTTGCCAGCCCGGTTACGTGTGAGCATATCCTCAAGTTTGCAGACGAATCCATAGCCTGCACTACTGGCAATTAAAAAGTAATCATTTTGCTCACCCATCATCACACCTACAAACCGCGCGCCATCCGCAGGCTTGAAACGGCCACTTAATGGCTCTCCTTGTCCACGCGCAGAAGGCAAACTATGCGCAGGCAGAGCATAACTACGTCCACGTGAATCCAAAAACAAGACTAATTGATTAGATTTTCCTGTAGCGTGACCCTGATATGTGTCACCAGATTTATAGTTCAAAGAACGCACATCGACTTCCATGCCTTTCGCCGCACGCGCCCATCCTTGCTGTGATAACACCACCGTTATCGGCTCAGAAGGGACTAACTTCGACTCATCAATGGCACTTGCCGCCTGGCGCTGAATCAATGTGGAGCGACGCTCATCACCAAACTCATCAGCATCCTGAATCAGCTCTTTTTTAACCAGTGTTTTCAAACGCTGACTCGAACCTAAAATCTGCTCAAGAGTTTTACGCTCCTTACCCAGTTCTTTTTGTTCTGTAGTAATTTTTACTTCTTCCAACTTCGACAAATGACGTAGCTTTAAATTTAATATTGCTTCCGCTTGCTCGTCACTAAGTTTAAATTTTTTAATTAATTTTTCTTTCGGCTCATCTTCTTCGCGAATAATTCTGATGACTTCGTCTATATTAAGATAAGCAATTAATAGACCATCCAGCTCATGCAATCTTTTTGCGACCTTTTCCAAACGCCATTGCAATCTGCTTTTGACCGTTTCTATTCTGAAAATCAGCCACTCTTTCAATAGATTGCGTAAGGTTTTAACTTCAGGGCGGCCGTCAATGCCAATAATATTTAAATTGACGCGATAATTTTTCTCTAAATCAGTGGTGGCGAACAAATGCGACATCAGTGCGTCTGCATCAATGCGATTATTGTGCGGAGAAATTATAATTCTAATGGGGTTTTCATGATCGGACTCATCACGCAAGTCTTGCACCATCGGCAGTTTCTTAGCTTGCATTTGCTGTGCAATTTGCTCTAAAATTTTTGCACCAGAAACCTGGTAAGGCAAAGCAGTAATCACTAAGTCTTCATCTTCTACGCTATATCGGGCACGCATGCGAATTGAACCAGTACCTGTTTCATAGGCATCTAATATTTCTTTTGGCAAAGAAATAATTTCAGCATCAGTAGGGTAATCCGGACCTTTAATAAACTTGCAGAGTTCGTGCACCGAAGCCTTGGGGTTATCGAGCAAATGTACACATGCTCCCACAACTTCTTTAATATTATGTGGCGGAATATCGGTAGACATCCCCACCGCAATCCCCATGCCCCCATTTAGCAAAATATTAGGCAAGCGTGCGGGCAGAACCACGGGCTCAGACAAGGTGCCATCAAAATTAGGCACCCACTCTGTAGTGCCCTGATCCAGCTCTTGTAGCAAGGCTTTTGCATATTTTGTTAAACGCGACTCGGTATAACGCATGGCTGCAAAAGATTTTGGATCATCAGTAGAACCCCAATTACCCTGCCCATTCACGAGGGGGTAACGGTAAGAAAAATCCTGCGCCATAAGTACCATCGCTTCATAACAAGCACTATCACCATGCGGGTGATATTTACCAATCACATCACCCACTGTGCGTGCAGATTTCTTTGGTTTTGAAGTGGCGGACAAACCAAGCTCAGACATGGAATAAATAATTCTGCGCTGCACCGGCTTTAAGCCATCACCAATTTTAGGTAAGGCGCGATCCAAAATGACATACATGGAATACTCCAAGTAAGCCTTCTCGGCAAATTCATCTATAGGCAGCTTTTCTGACCCTTCAAAATCCATCTCTAAATTATCACCCATAAACTTTGCCTATTTCCTTCCCACAAAATCCATTTCTAAGTTATCACTCATCATTTAATCGCTTATCAAGTTAGATTTTTATAATTCATATCCTGCTATATTACGAATCACACTTGCGCTATATTGCCTTTCTTCTCAAGCCAAGCACGGCGGTCTGCAGATCGCTTTTTTGCTAATAGCATATCAACCAACTGAAAAGTATTCTTTTCATCCGTAAGCGTTAGCTGTACCAAACGCCTTGTATCTACCGCCATGGTTGATTCGCGTAACTGCATGGGGTTCATTTCACCCAAGCCTTTGAAACGCGTAACCGTAAGCTTGCCAGTTTTCTTTTCTGCCTTGATGCGATCCAATACACCTTGGCGCTCCTCATCATCCAACACGTAAAAAACTTCTTTACCCACATCAATACGAAACAGTGGAGGCATCGCCATGTAAATATGGCCTGCCTCCACCAGCACCCGAAAATGTCGCAAGAACAACGCACATAATAATGTCGCAATATGTAAGCCATCAGAGTCCGCATCTGCAAGCACACATACTTTTCCATAACGAAGATCAGAAAGATCGGAACTACCCGGCTCAACTCCAATCGCGATGGAAATATCGTGCACTTCTTGTGATGCTAGTACTTGATCCGAAGCAACTTCCCAAGTGTTTAAGATCTTGCCACGTAACGGCATCACTGCTTGAAACACACGATCCCTTGCCTGTTTGGCAGATCCCCCAGCCGAATCCCCTTCAACCAAAAACAATTCAGTACGTGATAAATCTTCTGACCTACAATCCGCAAGCTTGCCAGGCAAAGCTGGACCTGCTGCAATTTTCTTGCGTACGATTTTCTTGCTGCGTTTGAGTCGTGATTCAGCATTGCTAATCGCGAGCTGAGCAATTTGTTCGCCTGTTTCTGAATTTTGATTCAACCAAAACCCAAAAGAATCTTTCACAACTCCTGCAATAAATACAGCCGTTTCACGGGAACTTAATCGCTCTTTAGTTTGCCCCGCAAATTGCGGCTCTTTAACTTTTACTGAAATAACATAGCTAAGCTTTTCCCACACATCTTCAGGAGCTAATTTAATCCCCCTAGGCAATAGTTTTCTAAATTCACAAAACTCACGTAATGCTTCCGTTAATCCTGTACGTAAGCCCGAAACATGCGTGCCACCTTGCGGGGTCGGAACTAAGTTCACATAGCCTTCTCTTAAGCCTTCTCCTTCCCCTAGCATCCAGGTTAAAGCCCATTCTGCGGCTTCCGAATCACCTTCAAAACGCTCACAAAATATTTCTTGCGGAATATATTCAACACCCTCTACCGACTCAAGCAAATAATCTTTAAGCCCATCCTCATAGCACCACTCATATTTTTTCTTATTTAGCTGATCATCAAATCGAATCATTAAGCCGGGACAAAGTATGGCTTTAGCCCGGATTACATGCAGTAGTTTTGAAACAGAAAATTTCTCAGTCTCAAAATACTTCGCATCCGGCCAAAATCGAATCGTAGTACCAGTAGTTCTTTTACCAACACTGCCTACCACCTCAAGATCGGAAACCTTCTTCCCGCCCTTGAACGCCATATTGTATTCTTTACCTTGCCTGCGCACCCAGATTTCTAAATGCTTTGACAGCGCATTTACAACCGATACTCCAACACCGTGCAAACCACCAGAAAATTTATAATTTTTATTCGAAAACTTACCTCCTGCATGCAAGGTGGTAAGCACCACCTCCACACCAGGACGTTTTAACTTTGGATGCTTGTCAACAGGCATGCCTCGACCATCGTCTGCAACTTCTAAAGATCCATTTTTGTGCAATATGACTTCAATGGTTTTGGCATATCCGGAAATGGCTTCATCAACGCTATTATCGATCACCTCATGAGCAAGATGATTGGGCCGTGTTATATCCGTGTACATGCTAGGGCGCTTGCGCACTGGATCCAAACCACTGAGTACTTCGATATCCGCTGCGTCGTATTTTCCTGTCATATATAAATCCAACTCATTGTTTTGTATTTGGCTTCTATAATGTGCAAGTTCGTATATTCAACAAAACTAGCACATAAAGAATTGTAGGGATGAGGTGACAACAGTATGCTAACCCGATGACCCTTTCGCAATCCACCCAGGCCCAATCTGCCAATATTGAACTGGCCACCAACCCGAGTGAAAATATTGCCGTTTTTGCATCTGCCGGCACTGGGAAAACGCGGCTACTCGTACATCGTATTTTAAAACTACTGCTCAACGAGGTAGATCCAGCACATATTCTAGCCATCACCTTCACACGTAAAGCTGCCGCAGAAATGCGCGAGCGCTTAATGATAGTATTAGCAGATTGGGCTGGATTTGATGATCAACAACTACAATTAGCGCTTCAGCAACTTGCACATCCTCATGATCCCGACAGCATAACAAAAGCTAGAAAATTATATGAGCAAATATTATTTTCCGAATACGATATCCGCATCACCACCTTTCATGCTTTTTGCCAGGATATACTCAAGCGCTTTGCCTTGCATGCTGGCGTTCCAGCAGGCTTCCATTTACTAGAAACCACGGAAGAGCTAAAACAAGAAGCAAGAGAACAGCTTTATAAGGTTGCACATCGTGGCACAGACACAAACCTGACCGACGCACTTTACGAACTATTAAAGCATAGCGCTACCGTAAATAACGTTAATACAATATTAAACACATTTATTGACTCCCGCAGTGACTGGTGGAGCTTTACCGAGAACCAAAATGACCCAATTACTTATGCAACGGATCGCTTGCAGGAATATTTATTTTCCAATCTAGACGAAAATAGCCCTATAGGGCCAAATGCCATAGACGCAGACACCAAACTGCTTCCAGCTTTACAGCTATATCAAACCTATCTGGCATCACATGTTACTGCAAAAAATCAGCAATTAAGCAACTTGCTTACAACATCGCTCAAAGATATAGCTTCCGCTAAGAATTTAATACCAAGCATTGTTCCAATATTCTTAACCCAGAAAAACCAGCCTAGACAATTAAAAGCAAGCAAGGCACTTGAAAAAAGCCTAGGCTCACAAAAGATGTTGGACTTTATCCAATTACATCAAGTTCTCTGCGACTTAATTCTTCAAGAATTAGATATATTAAAAAAAGAAAATCTTCTCGCCTTCAATCAGGCTTGGTTTTATTCCGGGCATTATTTATTAAAGATATATCAACGTTTAAAGTTTTCTCGGCACGCTTTAGATTTTGATGATTTAGAGTGGCACACCTATTTACTGCTAACCAAGCATAATAGTGCCAGCTGGATTCAATACAAACTCGACCAACGTATTGAACATATTTTAATCGACGAATTTCAGGATACGAACCCAACTCAATGGAATTTACTATTCCCATTATTAGAAGAACTGGCTGCAAATTTACCATGCAGCAATAAAAGTTTATTTTTTGTGGGCGACACCAAACAATCTATTTATGGGTTTCGTCGCGCCAATCCTCAGTTGCAGTTCACCGCATCAGAGTGGGCAACACAAAACCTGAACGCCAAAATTATAGAAACAGATCACTCGTATAGATCTTCGCCCGTTATTATTGATTTTGTAAACCGAGTTTTCTGCGCCAACGCAGAAGAACCACTACTCGATGGTTACAGACTACACGAAGCTGCGCAGACCAATTTATGGGGTCAGGTACAAATTGACCCACTCATTACCCCAGAAGAAAAAGTTAAAGAGCAAATAGAATTCCGCAACCCTTTACTACAAACAAGAGCAAACACCGAATTAAACTGCCATTATCTAGAAGGTCAAGCCGTAGCCAAGCATATTAATAAATTAATAGCCGACTTCACGCCTATTCTCGAACGGGAACACGCACGAATGCTGCGTTATAGCGACATTGTCATTCTTGCACGTAGCCGCACTCATCTTTCCCAACTTGAGCTCGCATTACGTGAAGAGAATATTCCCTATACCAGCATCAACAATGACGAATTTCTAGATCAACTTGAAGTGCAAGATATTCTTGCGTTACTCACCTATCTATCACAGCCACATAATGATCTAGCTTTAACACAAACACTACGCTCACCATGTTTTGGTATCAGCGACGAAGATTTAATGACGCTTGCTGATTGCAAACAAGATAGCTGGCATGAAAAACTAAAAAGTCATGCCGCTGACTCACCCAATTCACTTCTATCATTAGCCTACGAGCAACTACAAAAGTGGCAGCACCTTGCGAATCGAATCCCCGTGCACGACCTATTGGATAAGATATACTTTGAAATTAATATTCTTACTCGTTATGCGAGCTGTTGCATGCCGACTAAAAAACATCAAGTACTAACAAACCTCACCCATCTGCTACAGCTTACACTGGACCTTGATGCAGGCCGTTATTCGAGCATTCAATCGTTTTTAAATTTGATCCAAAAACCAGGCATTAGTAACGCGAGCGCAAGCGATACAAAAGCGCATCAGCAAGAAGAAAATGCCATTCAACTTATGACAATACACTCAGCAAAAGGATTAGAAGCACCCGTAATATTTCTTATCGACACAGGCTCATTACCACCCAAACAACGAGCCTATGAAACAGTGATTAATTGGCCTTTCAAGGCCCAACGGCCAGAACAATTTTTTATTACCGGTCGCAAACAAAACTTAGACCAAAAAACACAAGCCTTACTGAACCAACAATCTACTACAAACTGGAAGGAAGAATTGAATTTGCTGTATGTTGCCTTGACACGCGCAAAACAATACTTATTCATCAGCGGTGTAGAAGCCAAACGAAATCAAGGCAATAATTGGTTCTCAATTATTCATCAGGCTATTGCCGAGACTCCAAAAGATTCTAGTCTTGAAGCCTGGCAATTTAAATACGGCACACCCCCTTGCATAAAAACACAGCCCTCTAAGGAGAATTTTGAGTATATTGAAACTACTCATGATCTAAGCAAACCATTTACAAAGCTTGAAAAACAGGAATCGGATGCAACTGAACTTGCCACAGCGAATACAGCACTTGCCAGTTACGGCACATTGGTGCACAAACTATTTGAACTGTTGGCAAAAAATGAACCACATGACTCAGAAGCTTTACATCGCAAAACTGAATTAGCCTTAAACAAAGAAATTTCTGCGAAAGAGTTCTCTATGGCTAGCAAAGAAGTAAATCAATGCCTCAACGCATCCGAGCTAAAAGAAATTTTTACCCGGAAATCGGGTAAAGAAATTCTAAGCGAGGTGCCTGTTTGCTTTATAGAAAATGGCAAAGCTCTTCATCGCATCATTGATCGTTTAGTGATCACTGAATCATCTGTATGGATAATAGATTTTAAAACTACCTCTGAAGTCAACAAAGACACGATGATTCAACAAGCCATGCAGTACCAAAAGCAAATCTCTAGCTATTTTTTTGCAGTGAAAAAACTTTACCCTAGCAAATATATACGGGCGTCGATTCTATTTACCTCAATACCCGCAATTCATCACTATCTGGAAAATGAAATTTCAAACTGCTAGAGCCCAGCATAAAATAATAGCTCGCACGCATAAGCGAAGCGCTTTTTGAGAAGTGGAATTTACTGCCAAATAAATGAACATTATAAAAAGCTCTTTAACGCTGTTTCAGCATGCGCAATGAAGGCTTTACTTAGCTTTAGCTTGTGCGTCTAGCAAAGCAGCTAAATTTTTTGCTGGCTTGTAACCTGGAAGTAAAGTCCCATCCTCCATCAGCAATGCTGGCGTACCCGTTACACCCATTTTTTGGCCCATTAACCATTGCGCCTCAATCGGGTTATCACAATTTGCTTGCGGTATACTTTCTCCTGCCTTGGATTTCGTCATCGCAGTTTGTTGGTCTTTAGAGCACCAAACGTTTACAGCCTTTTGGAATGAAGGCGTATTAAGTCCACTGCGTGGAAACATCATATAACGCACTTTAATCCCGTAACTATTTATCTCAGCCATTTCCGCATGCAACTTTCGACAATAGCCGCAATCAATATCCGTAAATACGGTCAGCGTATGACGAGGATTTTTCGGAGAAAATACAATCATCTTTGACTCGTCCAAATCTTTTATTAGTTTGCTGCGTATTCCAGTACGTGTGGATTCAGTAAGGTTTTCATTCGTTTCTAAATCTAGCAATGTGCCTTGAAAAACATAACGCCCATCTGCGGACAAGTAAAATATATCAGAACCATACATCACCTCATAAAGGCCCTGTACCGCAGTAGATTTAATCGATCCCGGTTGTTCTTGTGGTGCTAACTTGGTGAGACGTTCTTTAATGTTAGCAATATCTTCAGCTTCACCTGCCCATACTGAACTCATACAAAATGCCGACAAAAGCACACACACAATTAATTTACACATAATCATTCCCTGTTAGATTTCCCTAAGGATTAAAGTATTTATTTATATAAGACCGAATCCAGCATAAATAATTTCACCTGCTAGATTACCTTTATTCACCCGCGTGGGTGATGCTTGCGATGCAACTCCTGAAGCCGGGCTTGTGCGACATGAGTATATATTTGGGTGGTGGATAGATCACTATGTCCCAATAACATCTGTACAACCCGTAAATCTGCACCATGATTCAGCAAATGTGTTGCAAAAGCATGACGAAGTGTATGTGGCGAGAGATGTTTAGTAATACCTACTCGTTTTGAGTGCTTTTTAATCAAGTGCCAGAATGCTTGCCGCGTCATTGCAGCACCCCGATTAGTGATAAACAAAGCATCAGATTGCTGCTTCGATTTCAGCAAGTCAGACCGAGCCTCATTTATAAATCTTGATATCCAATCGCTGGCTTGCTCCCCAAATGGGATTAAGCGCTCCTTGTTACCCTTACCCATGACACGAATTACCCCATGATTAAGGTTCACTTGATTCAATGTTAGGCCCACAAGCTCACTTACTCGCAGTCCACAAGCGTACAGTACTTCTAGCATCGCACGGTCACGTACCCCATGCGATTTTCCTATATTCGGCGCAGTGAGCAGACGGTCTATTTCTTCTTCTGTTAGCGTTTCCGGTAAAGGCCGACCTAATTTTGGAAACTCAATCTGTGCAGATGGGTCTTTTTGTACCGCACCCTGCCTTACTAAGTAACGATAAAAACGGCGGATACTGGATAGCAATCTTGCAGATGTGCGCGGCATACTACCTTGCCGAACTCGATAAGATAAATAATCCAGCAAATGATCACGGCGCACATCCGTAATACTAACTGTTAACTCAGATAACCAGCGCGATAAACCCAACAAATCGTTTCGATACGCAGATAAAGTATTTTCACTTAATCCGTTTTCCACCCACAAGGTATCTAAAAAAGCTTCTATAACAGGCTGGTCAGCGGGCAAGGAAAATGTAGCTTCACTCATAAACTTACTTCCATTCACTAATAAATAGATTGAAGTGTGAATATTATGTCGTGATTAAACACAGTGCTGCGTTGCCAAGAATAAAAATTACAAGAACGATGTGACACATCTTTAAACTTTCATGCTACTTAACTTCGGCCTTACAGCGTTCCTAATTATTATACCTATTTGAACAATCCACACTAATCCAGCAATATACGTACTGTTAGTGTAAGAATTTCACCTAATAAAAGCAACTTTTGTATCTTTTCCAAAACTTTAACATGCAAAGAAATAGCTCATCAGCCTCACTTCATATTTCACTTGCGCGACGACTTGGCGCAATACTTTATGATTTTCTGCTACTCGCCACGATTTTAATTTTCGCTTCTTTATTTTTTGCCATCCCATTTAACATCACTCCAGAACATCCTTTATTTATTATTTATCAAAGCTATATATACGTAATTTCATTCTTTTTTTATGCCTGGTCTTGGACACGTGGCGGGCAAACTCTAGGCATGAAAACATGGAAATTCAAAATTACTCGCTTGGATGGCTCTAGTATGAATTGGCTAGATGCCTTAATACGTTTCGTTGTTGCGATTATTTCTTGGCTACCATTCGGCTTGGGTTACCTATGGTCCTTGTTTGACAAACAAAAACGCACTTGGCATGACATTGCATCCAAAACACAGCTAACTCCTATTTAATACCGAAAAACCTTTGATTTATGCCATTTTTTTAAGCGCGATAGAAGCGATGAAGATCACTAACAAGGTGGGAAGAAAGGCGCCTAAAATTGGAGGAATATCATAAACAACACTCGTGTTACTCAACACTCTACTCGTCAAGTTAAACGCTATCGCGATACCGATACCTAAAACAATACGCTGCCCCAAACCTCCCGCACGTGCCGAACGAAACACAAATGGCACCGCAAGCAAGAGCATCGCAATTCCCGAAAGCGGAACGGCAAATCGATTATAATATGCGAGCTGATAACGACGAGAATTTAGCTCGTTTTCATCCAAATAACGGATGTACTTCTTAAGTTTCTGCGCACCCATTTGTTCTGGATTTACCGTCAGCACGTCAAATAGATCCGGAGATACCAAGCGCTCCCAATGCTCTTCATCTGCCGCGATTGTTTCTATCCCCGCCTCTGAAATCAAACTATGACGAATTTCAGACAACTGCCATAGACCATTTTCATACACAGCTTTTTTAGCAAAACTAGCGCGCTTTAATTTGTATTGCTCATCTAACTCATACACCCAGATACCCGTCATTCGGTAATCCGGAAATATCGCTTGCACATTAATGTACCGACTACCATCACGCACCCATAAACCATGACGTGAGCGGATCGCGATTTTATTCAGGTCACTAGTCTTATTTAAACTGCGCACATAGCCCTGTGTTGTAGGGGCAACCGTTTCCCCTACCCACATACTCAACAGCAGTAGCACGATCCCAACTTTCAATATCGACCAAAGAATGCGTTGCTTACTAATTCCCACTGATCGTAACGCTACCAATTCACTATTTGCTGCCAAATTACCCAACCCAATTAAGGTGCCTAACAATAATGCAGTCGGCATAAACTCATACAAGCGTTGCGGCATGCGAAACAACAATTGCAACAGAGCATGGCCAACTGTAAATCCACGCTTGCCGATGGACCCCAAGTCGCTGATTAAGTCGATCACTGAATCAATCGAGAATAATAAAACTAGCGCTAATAACGTGCCGACAAAAACGGTCCTGCCCAAATAACGATCAAAATGCTTAACCAAACTCATCCATTACCCCGCACGCTGCTGCCGAAAAAATAATACTGCAATCACTACTACAAGCGCAAAATGTACTACAAACAAACCTGGTACAGCGGGCAACTTTCCATTTGCCACCCATGTCTCGGCCAAAATTAATAAGTTTGCATAAATGAGATAAATAACAATCGCTAACGCTAACTTTGCAAAACGACCTTGTCGTGGGTTCGTCACGCTCAACGGAAACGCTAACAAAACCAGTAGCACCGCCGCAATCGGTACAGATAGCCGCCATTGCAATTCAGCCTGATCCGGCAATTTACTAGATCTCAACAAATCAGTAGTTTCTTTAAATTCTGGATCATTAACATCTAGCATGGAATTAAACTCTGGAATTCGCAATGCATGCTGATCAAAAGACAAGATGGTAAAACCGCCTTCCCCTGGCACGCCCTCATATCGCTGCCCTTTATTCAAGATAAGAGACTCCCCGCCTAATTCAGATAAATTCTCTTGCTTAGCGGTTTGCGCTGTCTCAATAGCAATATTTCCTTCTCGACGAACATAAATAAAAATATTATTTACCCTATCTAGCTCTTTATCTACATCTTCAATAAAAACCACCCAATTGCCATGTTTAGACTCCACAAACCGACCTGGGGTTAGACCATATATATCAGCTTGAGCCCTTGCTTTAAGTTTAATTTTTTCAATCTGCTGCGACGACCAAGGCGCTGAAAATAATGCCAAATAGAACAATGCAAATACCAGAGGCAATATAATCAAACTTGCGCTTTTCACTAAGCCAAACGAACTTACGCCGCTGGCTTTAATGGCATAAATTTCACTATCTCGATACAGACGACCCAGTGTTAACATCACTGTGATAAGCAAAGCAAATGGCGCCAACAAAATCGCTGAATTTAAAATGCCGAGACTAAGTATTGAAAGCACCAAATCGGCTGGCAACTTACCATCCATCACTCTTGCGAGTAAGCTAATGAAAGATTTGCTCACGATAACCACAAGCAAAACAACGCTTACCGCAATAAAAGTTAGTGTAAGTTCTCGTGAGAAGTAACGATTTAATGTAGAAAACATGCAGCTGTTCTCAGTCAATGAACCTAAGTCTGTTAGTTACAAACGTCATAATTTTCGCAATAATCAACAAAACACAATCGTTAAATATAGAGGAGACCCATGGACTACATCGCAAAAACCACAACCATAGACAAAGAAGCCACTGGGTGTGTAATTGTAGGCATATTCAAACCAAAACGTCTAAGTGATTCGGCAAAAAAGTTAGACAAACTTTACCACGGAAATATCTCTAAAATTTGTCAGCGTGGCGCTATGGATGGCAGCTTAGAGCGTGTTACGACCTTACACAATCCAAGTCGTAGCAAACATGACTGTATAGTATTGGTGGGTTGTGGCAAGCAAGACGACTTCACCATCAGTGCTTTTCAACGCGCACTGTCTGCTGCTGCAATTGAGGTAAACAAATACAATGTCAGTAGTGCAATCAATTGCTTAATTGAATTGCCTGTAAAAGACGCAGATCTATTAGGCAAAGTGCAAGCTAGTGTGCTCTCGATTGAAAATTCTATTTACCGCTATAGCGAAACCAAGCCAAAAGCGGCAAGAAACAAGTCGCGTTTAAAGAAAATGAAATTTCTCGCCCATACACGCGATGACCTAACTGATATTCATGAAGGACAAGAGTTTGGGCAAGCCATTGCAAGTGGCATGAACCTCGCCAAAGAATTAGGCAATTTACCCGGCAATATTTGCACTCCAACTTATCTTGCGGAACAAGCTAAAACCTTAGCCAAAGGCAATCGAAAAATACGTGTCACGGTAGTTGAAGAAGCACAGATGAAAAAATTAGGCATGGGGGCATTGCTTTCGGTTTCTAATGGAAGCGTCGAACCTGCAAAATTGGTCAGCATAGAATATAACGGCGATGAACCAGGTGAACGTCCTATCGTACTGGTTGGCAAAGGTATTACTTTTGATACCGGTGGAATTTCAATAAAACCCGGTGCCAGCATGGATGAAATGAAATTTGATATGTGTGGAGCGGGCAGCGTATTAGGAACGATGAAGGCTTGTAGTGAACTGGAACTACCTTTAAATGTAGTCGGTGTAATTGCCTGTGCTGAAAATATGCCTGGCGGCAGAGCCACCAAACCAGGCGATGTAGTTACCACCATGTCGGGCCAGACAGTGGAAGTTTTAAATACCGATGCAGAAGGCCGCTTGGTGCTTTGTGACGCACTCACCTATATTGATAAATTCAAACCTGAAGCGGTAATTGATATCGCTACACTAACCGGTGCATGCGTTGTGG
>PVMS01132359.1_pt1 | contig 16236 bp, 13 predicted proteins | sample 1853461 | NCBI WGS metagenome assembly PVMS01 (sample SAMN08582032, study PRJNA380276) | Marine sediment metagenome, whole genome shotgun sequencing project. | isolation source: ocean sediment barecode stripped | collected 2017 | reverse complement strand
TACAGCCGCTCACGTTCCTGCGTCACTTCCCACAATCTGTCGTATCCCATAATCACAACATCGAGTACGCGATAGAGGTTATTGGTCGGCTCATCAAGAAGCAGGACATCCGGATCTGAAAACAGCGCTTGGGCGAGTAACACCCTGAGCTTCCAGCCAGGCGCGACGGCGCTCATGGGGCCTTCATGTTGTTCGACAGGAATGCCGATTCCGACCAGCAGCTCACCGGCTCGCGATTCCGCCGAGTAACCGTCCATCTCCGCGAATTCGACTTCAAGATCGGCAACGCGCATGCCTTCTGCGTCGCTCATCTGCGGCAGCGAATACAGCCGCTCACGTTCCTGCGTAACTTCCCACAATCTGTCGTATCCCATAATCACGACATCGAGTACCCGATACTCTTCATACGCGAACTGATCCTGAGAGAGCTGACCGATCCGTACATTGGGATCTGAGGACACATTGCCAGCGCTAGGCTCCAGCTCACCGGCCAGAATTTTCATCAAGGTCGACTTGCCAGAACCGTTGGCCCCGATCAGGCCATAGCGGTTGCCGTTGCCAAACGTCACGGAGACGTTTTCGAAAAGCGGCTTCGCGCCGAACTGGATTGCCAAATTTGCTGCAGAAATCAAAGTCTTGTACCGGGTGTTGTGGGTGATGCGGGGTGGGTGGGTTCGATGGAGCGCGCGGATAATAGCGGATTTAGACGCTGAATGCGCCCCGCAGGCCCATCATCACGGCATCCCACAGATCCAGCGGGATGCTAAATCGAATTTTCCGAATCAGTGCGGCACGTATTCTGCGTTTGGAGGCCGTGTGTGCTCGTGGGTCGAGCGCCTTAAACTCGTTCGCGCAGGCCTCGGCACGAGAGATCAGACCAGCTGGTTCGACCAGTTCGTCGAAGAACCCGGCGTCCAGTGCGGTTTCAACATCGAAATATTGCGACACGGTTACCGCGCGTTGGAATGCCGCCGGATTGAGTCGGTGTCGCAGCATTGCCGCTGCAACGCGCGGCATTGTCATGCCAAGGGCCACTTCGTTTGCCGCAATTTTGAAATCGCCGCGGCTGCCGAGCACATAGTCCGCCGACAACATCAGAAAGACACCCATCGCGAGTGAATGACCGTTGCACGCTGCAATGACCGGATGGGGATACGCCATGACACGGGCGGTCAACGCATAGCCCGCACGCAGCATGCGTAGCGCATCGACACCGCCGCGTTTCATCACGTGCAGATCGAAGCCCGCGGAAAAGACGGATTCCCGACCAGTGAGGATCACGATCGCACGATCGGATTCGGCCCGATCAAGTGCCGCATAGATTTCATGAAGGACTTGCGGCGACAGTGCGTTGCGCTTGCCATCGTCAATTCGAATCGTGGCGACCTGGTCCTGCAAGTCGTAATGAACGGATACGCCCGTCATCGTTAGCGGCCGGTATCGATTTGTCGGCCGCTAGCTGGCACGCCAACGGCGATTAACGCGACAACAAAAGAGCTGAAAAATGCGGGTCTAAACATGCGACAGTGGGTTCCTTCGATTCGCGCGTAATTGTATATCATCGATAGCGCTCAATAGATCTGCTGCGCGAATCGGGCCGCCCCTAAAATCGCGTTGACCACACGAGTCCCAGCGTGTCGAGATCAGCACCGGTAACCGTGCGAGTCTGGCTGCGCAAATAGACCACCTTCATACCCTGGCTTTGAGTTAGCGGAAAGCCAAAGGAGAGAGCAAGCAGGAAGTCGCTCTTGTCGTTGTCACTGGCGACGCCGTTAACAGTCGTTTCACCGCGCCAACCGTAGGCTGCACTTAATGATACCCATAGCCCGGGCTTGAACACGCGTATTATGTGAGCCTGAAGTGCACGGATTGGTTCCTGCGAGAGCTCTTGGCCGCCGAAAAAATCGTCATTGTCAGAGAAACGAAATGTCGAGCCAGTCAATTCGTACGACCATAATCCACGCGTGTGCAATACGCCAATTTGAGGACGAAAAACGTAGCGGTTGTTTCCCAGGTTAAGCAATTTGTCACTAAAATACTCCCCAAGCGGGACCGTCACCGCGATCGCCGCACCAATCACGGTGTTTACAGACTGCGACGCCGCGCGCTTCTTGAAATCGTCCATGCTCTCGGCTGGCGCGCCATAGAGATTAATAGACAGTCGAAACTTGGGATCCGCAAGACCCGTTCGAGTGGCGCTGGCGGGCGCGCCGTCAAGAAGCCCCTGCCAGGATCCATGTTGCCACGGAACGATTGCGTCAAAACGCGCCGATCGCCCGAAGAGTGCGAAGGTACGAGCGTAACTAACAACGAATGTATCCATGTCGACTGTTGCGTCTTCAACCAATAACACCGGATCGAATGCGATATCGCCGGTCGAGTAAGCGTAGCCGACGCCGATGACGTTGACGCCGATTGGCAAAGGCGTCCAGCGCCTTGGCTCCACGTCCTGACTATGCGCCTGGTCGATCGGCAACAAACAGAAGCAGATTACAAGCAGGGCAGCGATTTTGATCTTGTGTGCGAGCATCAGAAAAGCAGTTCCTCGTTCGGAATTAGTTCGCGAGCGCGGCTCCGGCATTATTCTTGATTGGCGCCGGATGTTCTATCGGGTCGTATCGGAGGTCAGGAACCACGCGCCGACAATGTAAGCAATGCATATTCGCACGACTTTCCGACGTCTTAGTTCTTCGAAGTATCTATTCACTACTATTTTTATCCGACACAGGCCTCACTGGCGGACCGATAATACCAAGAAAAACAGCGTTGAGTGCCGAGCAGCGGTGCTACGATTGATCACTATGAAGCTACCCCGCCTAAGAACTATCCTGCTCGCACCTTTGGCTTTGTTTGCGTTGGTGTATATTGCCGGCGCGGTCATGCTCGTGCTGAGAGATGACTCGATCGCGGTCATTGAGGAAGCAACAGCAAGCTACGAGACGATCGCAATCTTCGGTGCCAGTGGCACGGCAGGGGATGGCATTTTGAAAGCTGCGTTGGCTGATCCGGATGTTAAGAAGATCCATGTCATTACACGTCGCGCAACTCCACGAATTGAAGAAGGGGTGGCCTCGGGCAAGGTGCAAATGACTACGCACATGGACTATCTCGACTACTCGGCAATTGGTGAACAAATTGCGGACGCAGATGCCGTTTACTGGGCGATTGGAATCAGCTCTGTCGGCATGGACGAAGAAACCTACGGCATGATTCATGTCGACTTTCCGGCGCGCTTCGTGGCAGAGTGGATCAACGTCAGTGACAAGCCCGAAATTTCGTTTCACTACATCAGTTCCAGCGATATCTCGGAGGACTCAAGCGCGATGTGGGCACGTGAAAAAGTGCGTGCCGAGCGAACGCTCTTCGCGTTGGCCGAAGAAACCAGTCTTCGGGTGATCGCGTATCGACCGGACTACATCGGGCCGACAGACGAAGAGGCACATATCGGCCAGGTCCTTCTTTTCTGGTTCTTTGCGCCCGTCGGTGCCGCCGTCCGAGCTGAACAAATCGGTCAGGCAATGTTCGAGGTTTCAGCACGAGGTCCTGAATTCGAGAACGGTGACCGCCTCGGAACCTGGAATATTATTCGTTACAGCGATGCGTATGAACGTCGGCAAGCGCGCGAAATTCGCGTTCCAGGAGCTGATGCGAGCTTGATCGGACGATGACACGGATCGGCTATAGCCGAGTCTCGCCCGGCTGAGTTTGATCGCGAACGATAGCCGCCGCACCTGCGTAAAAACCGAGTGCGAACAATACGACGATCGTAAATCCGAACTCGATGGCAAGTAGCGTTGCCAGGGAAGCGCTTATCACCGAGGCGAAGCCGTTGATTCCCCAGGCCCACGGAATGAAATCGGGGACGCTGTTTGCGACCCGATTCAGCCCGATCGGAAACGGCATGCCCATGCAGAACGCGAGCGGCGCGATAAGAAAAAGCGATAACACCATCTTGATGCTGTCGGCGAGTCCCATCAGTTGTTGGAAGAGCATTGGCAGCAGAGCTATATATAAAAGGCTGATAGCGGCAATACCGGCGGCCGCAATACTCACAGGTGAGTGACCACTCTGCTCAACGCGGTGCACCAGGCGATCAGAATACGCGCTGCCGAATCCGGCGAATATCAGGAAGCCGCTGAGCACTACGGCAACGGCGTAAAGCGGGTGACTGAGGAACAGGATAAATTTTTGAATGAAGGCCATCTCAATAAAGAGGAACGCAAGACCTAGCAAAAAGAAATAACCGCCCGTGCGAGTGACGGTGCCGGGAGGCCAGCTCGTTTTGGTCAGGGACAAAGGCAGCAGTATCAGAAAAACACCGGCAACTGTGGCCTGAGCGATCGTGGCGATTAGAATCAGGTAACTCCATTCGATCAGGCTTGCCCCGCCGCGTTTGCGCAAAGTCATGACTTCGGGCAGGGCGCTCCATTTAAAGAAGTGAAAGAAGTAAGGCCTGTCGTCGGTCGCGGGTGCGATGTCAAATTTGTAACGCGCGACGAAATCATCCGCATCTTCGCCGAGCAGCGCGCTGATACCGTCATAAAGAAATGCCTGATCAAGCCGATTAAAGCGATTGGCGTCGCTTGCCGGCATCGCGGGATAGAAAGCTGTGTCGAAGAAATGTGAGCGTGCGAACTCCCTGATAACGGCTATGTCTTTTACCGAGAATTCACCTTGCTTGACCAGCAGCGTGCTCGTGTTCCAGCTGCGAATCATTGCAAGCTGCTGATCGGGTTCGGCGATGCCCATCTTCTGCAACGCTTCCAGGACCATGGCGACGAGTTTCAGGTTGTCCCGTGGCGGGAGCTTCAGCCAGCGCGTAATGGCAATCATGCCACCCGGTGCGGTGTGCCGCAGGTAGTCCTGAATGGCTTCGACCGTGTAGAGATAGCTTTCGTTGAGTGCCTGCACGCCCGAGCCGGAGGCTGCGAACGAATCCAGCAACGCAACCTGGATGAGGTCGTATCGGTCCTTGCTGCGCGCGACAAAGCCGCGTGCCTCCCGGGTATGAACGGTGATCCGTTCATCGTCATACAGGTGCCCGGCGAAGTCGGCGTAAGTGTCTGTTACGAGCTCTGTCATCTGCGGGTTGAGTTCCACCGCATCGATTTGGCCGGCGCCGTTGTATAAGGCCAGCAGCACATCGGCGCCGCCACCGGCGCCCAGTATCAGCACATGAGGATCATCGAGCAGTGCGTATGGCAACGCGGCCGTGACATCACCCAGGTATCCGAGGGCATCGAGATTACCGTCGAACCGTGTGATCGCACTCATGCTGTCGCCGTCGGTAAAAACGGCGAGTTGCTGCGGCGGTTCGAAACGGGTGTTGATACTTAAACCCGGCGCGTAGCGAAATGGTATCTGTGGGTTTTCGAGCACTGTCAACAGTCCCAATGGACTCGATGACACCGCCAAGACATTGCTACCGACAACCTGTACCGCCTGGTTCAGACCCTTGTACTCGGAAATCCGCAGCTCGGTCCAGTGTTGAGGCAGGCCGAAGAGCAGGGTGGCCAGACACGCGAGTTGCATGACGATGAGTGGCTTGCGCGCGCTTGAGGTTAAGCCCATCAAGGCCGATGCCGTCAGCCCGAGAACGGCCAGCACGACTAGTGCCTGTTGCACCGAGAGCAAGAAAAGCAGGCCCACGACCAACATGGCGCCAAGCCCTGCGCCAAGTAGATCAACGAAGTAAATGCGGCTTATATGGGACCGGCGGCAGGTGAACGCGAGGCCGATACAACACGCGGCAAAAAAGAACGGCACAAAGAAGACGAGATACGCGGCGGCGAGGTAAAAGAACTGCCGCGGATTCCAGACAATTTCCAGCGCGTTGAACGGTACGCGCTGCCCGAACAAAAAACACGCGACCATCGTGACACTGAACAACAGCCCACTCAGACTGAAAAATAATTCAAATCGTGGCTCAAGCCAGCGCTTGGCGATAGCTATGAAGCTGCCGCTGGCGCCATAGCCCAACAGTGCCAGGCTGATGATCATGTACGCGAAGTGATGCCACTGCACGATCGACAGCATGCGCATCAACAGGATTTCGTACGCGATGGCCGCCGTGGAGATGAGCAGCGTTGCGAGAAACAGTCGGCGCACGGTGGCGTCGCTTAGCGCTCGCGTGTCAGAGGCACGAAGCGAACTGCGGCGATTTGCCGGGTAATGACCTCGTCGTCATCGGTTTTCTCGATCAATAGCAACTGCTGGACCATGAATCGCCCGCCGACCGGGATGATCATGCGGCCACCGGGCTTGAGCTGCCGGACCAGCGCAGGCGGAACGTGACTCGCGGCCGCGGTCACGACAATCGCATCGAATGGTGCATGCTCCTCCCAGCCGTAATATCCGTCACCGAGCTTGGTTGTGACATTGTCATAGCCGAGATCTGCCAGGCGAGCCTTGGCCTCGTCGGCGAGCGCCGCGATGATTTCGATGCTGTAAACGTGTGTCACGAGTTTCGCGAGAATTGCTGCCTGGTAACCGGAGCCGGTACCGATTTCCAATACGATAAAGTCACGGTCGGGCTCGATGAGATCGGTCATCAGGGCGACGATATAAGGCTGCGAAATTGTCTGCCCATGACCGATCGGCAACGGGCGATTCTCGTAAGCGAAGGCTTGCTGGGGCGCCGGAACAAACTTGTGGCGTTTGACTGTGCCCAGGGATTGCATCACATCTTCGTTCAGCATCTCTTCCCCGGCGTCGCGGGCAAGCGTTGAATAATAGTGAATTTCATCCACCATGTTCGTTCTTGCCATCGAATAATCCGCCTCATTGGCACTCACGGCTAATGCCAGCAACAGGACACCGTATGCCGCGTTCTTCACGTTAAAAAAAACCTGGGCAGGCGAAATAGATCAAATGCCACGCACCGCCTTCATCGCGCTCGACAACAGCAATACTGCCGGGCCGGAACTCTACCAGTTCCAGATCGGGTGAGCCGGTTACAGCCTGCGACAAAACGCGCGCCACGAACGGCAGATGGCTCGTAATGAGTGTGTCCTCATCGACAATCTGCAACTGCTGCAGCAACACCTCCGGCGGGTCATTGGGCCCAAGGCCTTCGGCGTGATGTATCGTGCCGCCGGCTTCCAGTACTGACTCTAGCAGTTCGGCTGTCTGCCGCGACCGGGTCTTGCCGCTGTGACAAATCCTGGACACTACTACGTCGCTGCTCACCAGCCACGCCACGAGCCGCGAGATGTTGGCCCTTCCCTGTTCACTCAATGGCCGGTCCGGATCGACGTCCTTCGTCAAAGCGTCGCCATGCTGGACGAGATATAACCGCATGCCTGCCTCCGCGACTAGTGCACTACGTAAACGCTGTCGTGTTCCCTGGTGTACTCGAGCATCTCAATGCCAACGTTATCCCCCGGCTTCGCAACGTCTGCAGCTTTGTGCTCAAGCTCCATCGAAGAAATCTTTTGCATGAAGTCCGAAGTGTGGCCCTTGATATGGATCATGTCGCCGGTATGCAACTCACCGTCCGCTATTTCTACGGATGCTACATGCAGATGAGTGAAGTAGTGGGTTACGGTACCAATCTTTGTTTCGCTCATGTCATGTCTCCACTAAATTACCTTGTGCTACCCAAAGTATAGACATTGTGGAGCGAGGCGCCTGCCAATACACATCTCTGCCTGTTCAATGTAGCTTCCGGTAGGGTTGATGGGTGTAATACTTGGGTTCGGAGTCGAACCTGATATGCATCCAGTAGACGCCAAGGCCGGATGTGCTGAGCCAGACAGGCTGTGTTCCGAGCTGCCGCTCGAGAGTTGCGCCGACCAATGTCCACAGCTTATGTTGCTGGTCGTCGGGTGCCCCACGCGCGAACGTGGCAATCTGCGAGTAGGCGGACAGGGGTCCGCGGTGGCACGGAACGACAAGAGTTGCATCACCGCCAAGATTTGAGAACTCGATCACCGACGCGCCGGGTTGGGCCGATGCGAAATGAGTCGCGAATGCCTGCTGGTCGGTGCGAACACCAGCGAGTTGTGGACTGTCCACAAGAACGAACGCGAATTCCCGGTTGATCGTCGCGCGCGTGACCGGCGGGGTCTCCCAGAAAAACGCGGCGAACGACGCGTCGCCGAGAACTGACATGAAAAAACAGCGAAACAAGTAATCGTTTTGCCATCGATCCACAACATCGGACCAGGATAGCGGCGCGCCATCACGGAGCAATCTAAAACGCAATATACGACCCTTATCCAGTCGCGTGACTGCAGCGCTGTATTGACTTGTCAGGCCGGCATTTTTTCTTACTTTCTCGATCATTGGCGCTAATCTAATCTCCCCTTGCTTTTGCCGAAGAACCAGACGAGCATCACTAGTACCCCGAAACACGTATAAATCGTAGTGAACACCCACGGCTCGGCCTGATAGAAAAGGCCCTCGTGCAACCAGTGCTCGACAAACGTCTCTTTATAGCCAGATTGTCCGGCCAGGCGACGCAACTCATTCTCCCAAAGGGTCAACGGACAGAGTTGCCCAAACCAGGCCTGCAGAACGACGACCCCGATCGCTACCAGCAGCGTTCGCGTGGTTTGTTCCTGGCTGTCGACTCTCGTCTAATACTGACGGTACCATCTTGCACGTCTACAATTTCCTGTTCATCGTATGAGAAAGCGGCCCTTGCGGGTGGTAGTGGTAGGTTCTCTCATGCCAACCGTCTTCGCAGTGTCGAACTGGCTGCATTTTTTCATCGAATAGCCGCATTGAAATCAGTCGGTTTCGGTCGTCGTACGAGTATTCAAAAACGGCAGCGCAGTAATCCTTGCGATTGACAAGATCGCCGGCCGCATCTTCAAAACGCAAGCGGATCCGATTTCCCTGCTCATCGTATTCGGTTTCGACGGCGTGGTAGCCGCGCTCCAGGTGTGTGGCCGGACTGCCATCAGCATTCTGGTAAGACAGCTTAAGTCGGTGCTCGCCTTTTTCGTCGAATGCCATCGTGTAACCGGAATAAGCAAGTAAGGAATTGTTGATTCGCTTGCCATCAGCGTCGTGATTGAAGCGGCCAACCATGTTGCCGAAGTCATCAAAGCTGGCAAAAGTATTTGTCCAGCCGTATGCGTTGGTTAATATTTGCCCGTCGGCGTCCTCGTAGTATTCCCTTGTCGTGTGACCCAACGCATCACGCTCCATAATGCCCCGGGCAACCATCGGGCCATTGCCGACAGATCGTTGTTCATTCGCATCGTATACGTTCCAAGCGTATATCCCGCCGCTGGAATTGTATTGCAGCTTGTCTTGCGCGGCGTTGAGATTATTCAGTGTGAGCTCATTGCAGGTTTCGCCATAGTTTTCCATCAAGGCAAGCAGCCCACGCTGATCGTAATGAAGCTTCAGGCAGTAAAATGGGAAGTGCGGCCGAATCGATACGGCTTTTCCTTCGCGGCTTACACGGGTCTCGGTGACGGATCCGGTACGGTCGACTGACCAATCATAGACATACACTCCCCAGTCCGATTCCGTTCGTTTATTCTCGACATCGTAAAATTGCAGGGATACACGATTGCCGTCGTCATCCAGTTCATAGACTTCACGAAAGACGCCATTCGATAGCGTTGGATTCATGAAGCGATCGTAGAAGTGGCGAACTTCGAGCCCGTCTTCGTAATCGATGCGAATGACCGGCGTAAACGTGAGGGCGTTGCGCGATATATTGAGATTCTGAATCTCGTCACCGAGCCTGAACGACACCTCGACGGGCCGGTCCTTGTCGTCGTATACGAATTTGTAGTGTTTGTGGTGCCTGGACTGTTCCAGAGTGAGCGGATAGATGCCGCGCAGGTCCGCAAATGCTGTTTCTCGAAACGGCATGTGAGCATAATAGGCAACGCGTCCGCTAATGTATGGTGTCGAATCGACAGCATTCCCAACTGCGGGAGCGATGCTTGCCAGCAAGCACAGGAATAGTACTGGGGTGGAGTGAGTATTGGTTTGCATGTTCAGGTCCTGGTGAGGTCGGGAGCGACGGTATCCGCAGAACCTTAAGGACTGTGCACGGCTTCATCCAATCAAGAATGGTTAACAAAGGTAAAGCGCAGCTCGTGATTTCTCTGGCTCCGATTCATCACAAGGTCACAGTAGGTTCCCAGGAAGTGGAGCTGCAGCCGTTGACGTTCGCCTTATTCGCCAAACTCCTCGAGCACAAGAATCAAATTCTCTCGATAGCCACGTTGACGGACGAGGTGTGGGTGAATGTCACAGTGTCCCCGGACACGCTAAAACAGCGAATATTTCTGTTGCGAAAAGCCCTGGAGGAAGCCGGTGTAAAAGAGTGTGCTGTGCAGTCTGTTCGTGGCCAGGGCTACCGGCTGGTGGTTCCGGAAAAACGGCGTGGTTCCACAGCGATGAACCATCGCAGGAAAATAACCTGGGCTATCGTAAATTTAGTGGTCGTGCTGGTGGCGATCTATGTTTGGCAGAGTCGTCAGCCATATGACCTGCCGCCGAACAAGCGAGTCGTATTCTGGACCTTATCGTCAGAAGAAATGACTGACGGCCGGGAAGCGGAGTTGCAGCAGGTGTGGATTACCATGCTTTCGTCGAGTCACAACATGATCTTTGTTGTGTCCGAACGGGATCCTGAGCAAACGCTCTCGGAGCAAGCTCGAAAGACGCGGGCTGCTCTGATTTCAAGATGGTCCGTGTTTGAAAGCGAAGGCCAGCGCTGGCTTCGAATGCAGATTCTTGAGCCCAAGACAGCCAGTATCTTAAGAAGTGATCTGGTTCTCCTGGATGACCGCGGCGATTTATCCGATATGCTGAAACTGCCGTTCGTCGTGATTGGGCAGATAATGAATTCGGGGGTCCTGCCGCTCTCCAGCGATGCCCTGAACAATACCGATCATCCCGCATGGGCAAAGCTTCGAGAGCTGGCCAACACAACTTAACCGCTATTGACCAAGCTTGACTGGCCTCTATTAGCCAAGCGTTGTTCCATGTGTCCATGAACAAAAACCCAATGTTAGTCATTATGTGTCTTGCGATTTTCTGCGTCAGTGCGACCGCGGAAGAGGGTGCGTCCGCCAGTATCGAGGGGCTTCTCTTAAGCATACGAGAGAATACGCAGGTGCCGGCCTACTCGGTCGCAATCGTCCGCGGCGGTCGGCTCATCGCGGCATCGGCAATCGGCGAAATTGACATCGTGAATCACATCGACGCGTCGCCCGAGAATTGGTTTCGTCTGGCGAGTGTGTCGAAAGTGATCGGCGCTACGATGCTTGCGCTGCTTGTGCAAGATGGCGATCTGGATCCAAACAAAGCAATCGGCGACTATCTGCCGGACCTGCCCAGCCAGTATCGAAATATGACGGCATTACAATTGCTGTCGCATACGTCCGGCATGCCGCATTACCAGGCACGAGACGCATTGCGGGGGAAGACGCATTACATCAGCGCAATGGACGCCCTGGCGTCGGTGGGTGATCGACAACTCCTCTCCGCGCCCGGCGAATCCTATTCGTACTCGTCACACGGCTATACGATCTTGAGCGCCCTCTATGAGGCAATCACTGGCGTGCCACTTCGCGAAGCTGTACCCGCATTCATCAAAGACTTCACTGGCCGTGATTCGCCGGCGCTTGAAAATCTGCAGCAACGAAACCCGCGGCGTTCGAATGTGTTTGATGTGGTGACCGACGGAGCAGTAACACTGAAACCGCACGACCAGACCTATACTCCGTTCGGCACCGGCTTCGTGGCCAGCGCGACCGATCTTGCGTTCTTCGGTGATGCCGTTCTGCACAGCGGTTCGATTAGTAGCGAAACACGCGACCTTCTTTTTCAGCCTGTTGTTCTGACCGATGGTGGCAAGACCGGAAACCATCTATATGAAGTCGCATTTGGTTGGCGTGTCGGCAGCGACTCATCGGGTCGAACGGTCTACCATCATGCGGGCGTAACGTCCGGTGCTCGTTCGGTTCTCGTTCTCTATCCCGAGTCGAATCTCAGTATCGCATTCTTGTCCAACGCATCGTGGACGGCGCAAATAGAGCGCACGGCCTTTGCGCTCGCGAATCTCGTTATCGAAAGACAACGGTCGGTTTCAAGCGTCGGTAACTTTGCGTTCACAGGTTCTTTTGACGGTAAGGACATTACTGGATCAATTGTCTGTCCGGGAGAAACAGGCGAGTGCCTTTTCTCTGACAACCTCTCTGACGACAGGGGCGCATTTAGCGAGTGGCTCGCGCGATACCTGCCTGGCGATGAGGCAGTCGGGAGTTGGCCTGTCCTGAGTGTGTATGGTGTCGATGGTTACGCGAAAAAAATCGCCACAAGCATTGGCATCGTAGAGCTGCGCCGAAATACTGAGGAGTCCGACGATAAGATTTTTCGAGCTGAAGTTGGTAACGGCCGCCTGTTAGAAATCCGTTTCTCGGAAGTGTCTCCGTAACGCTAGTCGATCGACGGCAATATGTAGTCCTGCATCAACGTGAATGGAATGAATTCATTGGATTCGTAGTTTTGCGCTGTGAATGCGACGACAAGATTCAATGACGGTACGCAGAAGATATTTTGCCCGCCAAACCCGCGAGTGGACCAGCTTTCGATGCCCTGACCATTATAGGTAAAGCGGTCGATCCACCATTGATAGCCGTAACCCGACGTCGATGACCAGCCAAGCTCGACATGCGATTGGACCGATGCGGCGGACCACTCGGCACTAAGGACTTGCTGACCGTTCCAGATGCCGTCGTCGATAAACAGCTGGCCGAACTTGATCATGTCTCGTGGCTCCATGAATAAACCACTACCGCCATTGGCCAGGCCCGTGGGTGTTAGACCCCATTGAGCGTTTTGAATTTGCAGCGGTTGGAACAGGTTCTGTTCTGCAAAACTCGCCATCGAAACGCCAACCGCATTTTGCAGCGCTTGCCCGATCGCGATCGTTGCGGCCGTGTTGTACGTGTACGTGGTACCCGGGTCGCTTTCCATCTGCAGATCGAGCAAGGCCTTCGCGTAGTCCGAATTGTTGCTCATCAGTTCTTCAAGATCATTGCCCGGAGTCGCGTAAGGTATGCTCCACTCATCCCACTCCAGGCCGAGGCGCATCGTCAGTGCATCTTCGAGCGTCATCGTTGCTTTGCGTGGATCGGGGTTTTGATAACTCACGTAGGGAAACATGTCGTAGAACGGAATATCTACTGACGCGATATAACCCTGTTCGATGGCAATACCAATTAACGCAGAGGTAAAACTCTTGCTGGTTGAGTGCATGACGTGCCGGCTGGTGTTGGGGTTACCCACCCAATTGTCGAATCTATCCAGACTGCGTGGGTAGACGGCGTGCAAGAGCAGCGTGTTATTGCGCACGATCGTGACGGAGTCGATGCCGGAGAAGGTGCCTGAATTGATGCCGTCCATCATCTGCATGATGAGACCCGCATCGATCCCGTGGTCGCTTATGTCGCCCGTTGCCCAACCATCGTTGGTCTGTGTGGGGACCGAATAGGTGTAGGTGACGGGCGGAGGAGGCGGTGGGATGCTGCCGCCACCGCTACTGCTACCACCACAAGCCGTGGCCAACAGGGCCAACGCCATAGCCGCGTACATCTTGTAAGTCTTCATACAGGCATTCCAACACATTCCTGAGTTATTGGAATGCCTGCGGCCCTAAAGTTCCACTGGATTTTCTCACCGGAAACGCTGTACCTTGGTTACGCCTCCTTTCAAACGGGGCGTGATTGTTTTAAGGGTGGGATAACACACTTCATGGCAACCCGAAAAATTGGTTTGTGGCTGGGCCCGCTGGTAGCGATTTTAGTGCAGCTATTGCCCGTGCCCGATGGCCTCGATCCAAGTGCATGGGTCGTGGCTTCAATGGTCTTTCTAATGGCGATTTGGTGGGTAACGGAGGCAGTGCCCATTCCCGTTACGGCCTTGTTGCCGCTTGTCATCCTGCCGATGACGGGTGTCTCAACGGTAGCCGCCGCGGCCGGCCCCTACTCGAGTCCGATAGTAATGATGCTGCTGGGCGGTTTCATCATCGCGACGTCGGTGCAGCGCTGGCATTTGCATTCAAGAATTGCATTGAACATCGTGAGCAGGGCGGGCACGAGCCAGGCAGGAATTGTCGGCGGCTTCATGATCGCCGCGGCGGTGTTGTCGATGTGGATTTCGAACACCGCCACGACTATCATGCTGGCCCCGATCGCCGTATCGGTTGTGTACGCCATCCTCGGACCGTCGGCACGTGGCGCTCCATTCATGATCGCTGTGTTGCTGGGTCTCGCTTATGGTGCCTCGATCGGTGGTCTTGCAACTCCGATTGGCACACCAACGAACCTGATCGTGATTGGTTATCTCGAAAATGAATTCGGCATTAACATCGGCTTCGCACAGTGGATGAGTATTGGTGTACCCGTTGTCGCGGTCATGCTGCCGGCATGTTGGCTTACGGTGACGCGTTTGGGAATCAAGCTGCAGCCCATCGAATCAACCAGCGAAGGACAGGAAAAAATTCAGCAGGCGATTGCTGCACTCGGGCCGATGAGTCGTCCGGAACGTCGCGTGTTAATTACATTCCTCTTCATAGCTGCAGCGTGGATACTCCGTCAGCCGCTGAACCTGTTGGAAATAGGCGGTGTGCGGCCTTTCATGTCGATGACAGATCACGTTATCGCAATTGCCGGCGCAATCGTGCTTTTCCTGATCCCGGCAGGTGACGACAGCAACAGAAACGAACGCTTGCTCGACTGGGACACGGCCGTAAAAATTCCCTGGGGTGTGTTGTTGTTATTCGGTGGTGGGTTAAGCATGGCAAAGGCAATGACGAGCTCCGGCCTGGCCACCTGGCTTGGCGAGGCCTTAATTGTTCTTACGTCATTTCCGCTGTTGGTGCTGATTACAGCGCTGGTCATTTTCGTTATTTTCGCGACGGAAATTACGAGTAACGTTGCAACCGCGTCGGCCTTGTTGCCGATCATCGGCGCGCTGGCGATCGCGGGAGGTGCGGATCCGGTGTTGTTATCGCTGCCCATCGCGATGGCGGCTAGCTGTGCGTTCATGTTACCGATTGCAACAGGTCCGAACGCGATCGCCTATTCAACCGGTGAGGTTACGATTCCACAGATGATGAAGGTTGGATTCATATTGAACCTGCTTGGAATCGTATTGATTTCGCTGGTGATCTACCTCGTGGCACCGTACGTCGTGCCGAGCTAATTATGAGCTACTAGCTTTTGTATTCGGCGACGGCTTTGCCTAATGCGTCAAACGCTGGCTCGATGCCGAGGCCCGGTTCGTTGGATGCCGCCATGTGCCCGGACACGCGTTGTGGCGCGCCTGTCGCGTTCTGGACTTTTACATAGCTATTGAAGTCGGTCGCAGAAAAACGCAATGACTCAGGCGTTGAATGCGCCAGGTGCGCAATCGCCGAGGTGATGATGTCACCACCCCAGCTGTCTTCGATCGTCATCGGGATGTTGAGCGACACACAGAGGTCACGAAGCTGTCGTGCCTTGGTCAGGCCGCCGACCTTGGAAATCTTCAGGTTGATTACATCCATCGCGCCGTCACGATGGCCGCGAAGCAGGGCATCGATGCCGTCGATATTTTCGTCGAGAATGAACGGCAAGGATGTGCGTCGCCGGATCGTCAGGCAATGCTCATACGAACGACAAGGTTGTTCGATGTAGACGTCTCGATCGCGAACAGCATTAACGACCCTGGCTGCGTCATCCACACGCCAGCCCGTGTTGGCATCGGCGACGAGTATCTCGCCGCCTGTCAGGACATCCGCCGCCGCATGAATACGATCGATGTCATCGCCGGGATTGCCGCCAACCTTGAGTTGAAACTTGGTGTAGCCGTCAGCGCGGTAAGATGCGACGTTCTCGGCCATTTCATCAGCAGGCCGCTGACTGATTGCCCGGTACAGGGCAATGCTGTCGCCAAACTTGCCGCCCATCAAATCGCAGACTGACTTGCCGCTTGCTTTTCCGAGCAGGTCCCAGCATGCCATGTCGATGGCCGACTTGACGTAGGGGTGGCCCAACAAGGCCTTGTCCATAAGCAGATTAATCGGGCCGATCGCGGTTGGATCTTCGCCCAGTATCGTCGCCGAGAGCTCTGCGATGCCGGCGCGTGCGCCCGGCCCGAACGCGGGCAGGTAGAACGGCCCCAGTGGACAGACCTCACCATAGCCCGCAAGCCCGTCGTCGGTAATCAATTCGACAACAGTGCTGTCGAACACTTCAACGTACTTGCCCTCGGACC
>PVMS01071970.1_pt1 | contig 16240 bp, 14 predicted proteins | sample 1853461 | NCBI WGS metagenome assembly PVMS01 (sample SAMN08582032, study PRJNA380276) | Marine sediment metagenome, whole genome shotgun sequencing project. | isolation source: ocean sediment barecode stripped | collected 2017 | reverse complement strand
CGCCAGCGTGCCTGCATGCGGCGTGCCTGAAAGGCCTCGAAATTACTGCAGGATGAGATTTCGCGATATTTCTGCTGCCCGGGGAGCCAGACCTCGAGATCATAGGTCTTTGCCGCAGAGAAACCGATGTCACCGGTACACAAAGTGATCACTCGATACGGCAGTTCGAGTTGCTGCAGGATGGTTTCTGCATGTCCGGTTAACTGTTCCAGCACCGCGTAGGAGTCTTCCGGGCGGACCAGCTGCACCATTTCAACCTTTTCGAACTGGTGCTGACGAATCATGCCGCGCGTGTCCTTGCCGTAGGAACCGGCCTCGGAACGGAAGCACGGCGTATGGGCGGTGTAGCACACTGGCAGTGACCCGGCCTCGAGAATGGTATCCCTTGCGAGATTGGTCAGGGGGACTTCTGCCGTGGGGATCAGGTAGTACTCTGCTTCCCCGCCTATTTTGAACAGGTCTTCCTCAAATTTTGGCAGCTGGCCGGTACCACGCAGACTGTCGGCATTGACCAGGTAGGGAACGTAAACTTCACTGTAGCCGTGTTCCCGGGTATGTGTGTCCAGCATAAACTGGATCAGTGCACGGTGCAGCCGGGCCAGCAGCCCCTGCATGACACTGAAACGTGAGCCGGTTATTTTCGCAGCCGTTTCAAAATCGAGTTGTCCCAGCTGTTCGCCGAGGTCGACGTGGTCTTTGGGTTCAAACCCGAACTCAGGTGGCTCGCCCCAGGTTCTGAGTTCCGGGTTGTCCTCTTCCCCCTTTCCCTCGGGTACGGATGTATGCGGTATATTCGGTATCCCCATCAGGATAGTGTTTAGTTCATCCTGCAGGGTTGCCAGTTCATGTTCCTTGTTCTTGAGCTGCTCGCCAAGGCCTTCGACTTCCTTTAACAGGGGCGCAATGTCCTCACCGGCTGCCTTTGCCTTGCCTATGCCCCTGGAGCGACTGTTACGTTGTGCCTGCAGCTCCTGTGTTTGCGTCTGGATTGATTTGCGCTGTTCTTCCAGAGCTTGCAGTTTTTCTGCATCCAGTACATATCCGCGACGTGCGAGTTGTTGTGCCACGCCTTCGAGGTCATTGCGCAAGAGTTTGGGGTCAAGCATGATATTCCCTGTTTTAACAAGCAGTAATTAAACAACCAGTGTTGCCGGCCAGCTGACGATGTGGCCGGGTTCCACCTTCTTGCGGATATGCTCCAGGATATCCGTTACTTTCTCCGGTACATCGAAGAATTCAATGACCAGTGGCAGGTCCAGTGACATATCCAGTAATGACGAGGAATGCATTTTGCCGGACTTGCCAAATCCGCTGATGCCACGGAACACGGTAACACCCTGGACTTTTTCCTCGTCGTGAAGGCAGCGAAGTATTTCTTCCATACTGCCCTCGCCTTCCGTCAGGTAGACACGTACACAGGTAACATCAAGTTTATTCATAACTGCCTCGCTGCGAGAACACCAAGCCCTGCGGCTGCAACACACACAATGACACTGACAAGCACATTGACCAGCGCCTTGCCGGGATGACCTGCCTCCATGAGATTCAGTGTTTCCATGGAGAAGGTCGAGAAGGTTGTAAATGCTCCCAGTACACCAATGAGTAAGAATGCACGCAGTGCCGGGCCTGCAGCAAAACGATCAATGAGCCAGACGTACAGGAAGCCCATCAGCAGGCTGCCCAGCACATTGACGGCCAGTGTCCCGTACGGGAATGTCGTACCCAACCGGCTATGAACAGCGACCGAGGTCCAGTAGCGCAGTAATGCACCGATGGCGCCACCGGCGGCAATAGCCAGCATCTGTGTCATTGGTCTGTCCTGTCTCTCATGCTCGTAATGGTACACGCAGGGTAGGATTTGCGCATCCATGATCGCTGGTGAGATTCTGGCTCATTCCTGCAGGAGCGCCGTCACCGGCGCGAATGGCGGCGAGGACGCCGCTCCTGCAATAATAATATAGTTACGTTTTTGACTTCCTGTCGAGTTCCTGCAGGTGCGCCAGTTTTTCTGCAATCCTGATTTCCAGTCCACGCGGTACCGGCTGGTAATAACCGGGATCTCCCATGCCTTCCGGGAAATACTGCTCACCGGCGGCATAGCCTTCCGGTTCATCGTGGGCATAGCGATAGGCCTTGCCGTAACCCAGTTCCTTCATCAGTTTTGTCGGGGCATTACGTAAATGCACCGGTACCTCCAGTGAGCCGGTTTTGCCGATATCGGCACGGGCCTGGTTGTATGCCTTGTAGACAGCATTGCTCTTGGCAGCGCAAGCCATATAGATAACGGCCTGCGCGAGCGCCAGTTCCCCTTCCGGACTGCCAAGACGCTCCTGTACATCCCAGGCGTTCAGGCACAGGGTCAGTGCGCGCGGATCGGCATTGCCAATGTCCTCGGAGGCCATGCGGACGATGCGCCGGGCCAGATACAGGGGGTCGCAGCCGCCATCCAGCATCCGCACCAGCCAGTAAAGCGCGGCATCCGGTGACGAGCCGCGCACGGATTTGTGCAGTGCGGAGATCTGGTCGTAGAAATCATCACCACCCTTGTCAAAGCGGCGGGTACCTCCGGCAATGACTTCATTGAGGACGGCCTCCGGTATGACCTGCACACCATCACTCTCTTCTGCCAGGTCCGAGGCAATCTCCAGCAGGTTCAGTGCGCGACGGGCATCCCCGTCAGCCGCCTGTGCCAGACGGTCACGCAGCCCGTCTGCCATTTCCAGTTGGTACTCACCGAGTCCATGCTCAGTATCGGTTAATGCTGAATCAATAATGGTGCGCAGTTCCTCCGGTTCCAGGCGCTTGAGCACGTAGGTGCGGGCCCGGGACAGCAGTGCACTATTGAGTTCAAAGGACGGATTCTCGGTCGTTGCACCAATAAAAATCACGGTGCCGTCTTCCACATACGGCAGGAAGGCATCCTGCTGTGCCTTGTTGAAGCGATGCGCCTCGTCAATGAACAGGATTGTCTGGCGCGACTCCAGCTCGCGTATCTGCCGGGCAGCCGCAACGGCATTGCGGATATCCTTGACACCGGCAAGCACCGCGGACAGGGTGAGAAACTCGGCACGGGTTTGTTCTGCCAGCAGCTTTGCCAGGGTGGTCTTGCCGGTACCCGGCGGACCCCAGAGGATCATCGAGTGCAGGTTGCCTTCCTCAATGGCCCGTCGCAGTGGTTTCCCCTGGCCGAGAATATGCGACTGCCCGGTATAGGCATCGAGAGTGTGCGGCCGCATACGGTCGGCGAGTGGACGATAGGCTGCGGATTGATCGGTCATGGAGACGGCCAGTAAAAAATTGCTAGTTCATGTCTCCGACGACATCGGCACCGGCTGGTGGAGTAAACGTGAAAACAGCCTTGTCCAGGACTGGATTGCGTTCGAAGCGGGTGAAAGTGAATGTGGTTGTATTGCCGAAGTTGTCCTCGGCCTTGATGCGGGTGAGTGCCTTTCCGGAAAAAAACAGGTGAATCCGGATAACGTTACTGTCATCCGATTTTGGTACCAGCAGCACGTGCTGTTCTTCCCCGGCAGGGTTAACTTCTTCTATGTTGAATACCTTTTCCAGAGGTTCCTCACCACTGAGTAACATCGCCGGTGTCGAGGTCAGCACATCTGCAGCCTTCTGTACCGTAACCTGCTCCAGGTCTTCATCATAGGACCAGAGGTGTTCACCGTCAGCGACCAGTTGCTGGCGATACGGCGTTTCATAGTCCCAGCGAAAACGCCCCGGACGTTTGATCCACATATGCCCCTGTGAGGACTGCAGCGGCCTGTTATTGCCATCCACCACCTGCTGGTCGAAATCAGCCTGCAGGGTATGCAGACCGCTAAAGAAATCTGTCACAAAGGACGGCAGTGGTGCTGCATGGACAACTGCCGGCAACAGCAGCGCCAGCAACAGCATTCTTGGCAGCAAATAACCGTGACTGAACATTATGCTTCCGGCGGGGGTGGCGCTAGCACTTCACGATTACCGTTGTTCTCCATGGGAGAAACAATGCCGGTTTCTTCCATGGTTTCGATCATGCGGGCGGCACGGTTATAGCCGATCTTGAGTCGTCGCTGCACACCGGATATCGATGCGCGGCGTGTCCGGGTCACGATGGCTACCGCCTGGTCATAAAGCGGGTCGGATTCTGAATCACCACCGTTACCGCCGCCATCCACGGGAGACAGGCCCGGCACGGGTTCAGAAGAGACTTCAAGGATTTCTGCCATGTATTCGGGTTTAGACTTGCCTTTCAGGTTGCCGGCCACCTTGTGTACTTCCTGGTCGGAAACAAAGGCACCGTGAACGCGCACCGGCACGCTGGTCCCGGGCGCCATGTAGAGCATGTCACCATGGCCGAGTAACTGTTCCGCGCCCATCTGGTCAAGTATGGTACGTGAGTCGATCTTTGAGGAAACCTGGAAGGCAATGCGTGTCGGGATGTTTGCCTTGATCAGGCCGGTGATGACATCAACTGACGGCCGTTGTGTGGCAAGCACCAGGTGTATACCGGCCGCGCGCGCCTTTTGGGCGAGGCGTGCAATCAGTTCTTCCACTTTCTTGCCGACGACCATCATCATGTCGGCCAGCTCGTCAATCACAATAACAATAAAGGGCAGGTGCTGCAGCACGGGATGCTCGGTGCCTTCCAGCGCCTCTTCCGGCTTGAATAAAGGATCCGGAATCGGCTCGCCTGCCTCCTCAGCTTCTTTTATCTTGCGGTTATAGCTATCGATACTGCGCACACCCAGCGCTGCCATCAGCTTGTAACGGCGTTCCATTTCACCAACACACCAGCGCAGGGCGTTGGATGCCTCGTTCATGTCGGTGACGACCGGTGTCAGCAGATGGGGAATACCTTCATACACCGACAGTTCCAGCATCTTCGGATCGATCATGATGAGCCGTACATCTCTTGGTAATGTCTTGAACAGCAGGCTCAGTATCATGCCATTGATGCCCACGGATTTACCGGAACCGGTAGTGCCTGCCACCAGTAAATGTGGCATTTTCGCCAGGTCGACCACGATCGGCAGGCCGCTGATGTCCTTGCCCAGGGCCAGCGTCAGTGGGGAAGTCGATTCATCATATTCACGCGTATTCAGTATCTCGCCAAGACTGATAATCGAGCGGTGTTCATTCGGGATCTCAAGACCGATGACTGACTTGCCGGGAATGACCTCAACTACACGCACACTGATGGCAGCCAGGGCACGGGCGATATCTTTCGCCAGGTTACTTACCTGGCTTACCTTCACCCCCGGACCCAGGTCGAGTTCGAAACGGGTAATCACCGGGCCGGGATTGACCGCAACCACCTCCACTTCAATATTGAAGTCCAGCATCTTCATCTCAACCAGCCGTGACATGGCCTCAAGTGCGGATGTCGAATAACCCTCTTCTGACGGCCGCGGATCGTCGAGCAGTGACAGGGGTGGCAGTTCGGAATTGGGCGGTGGCTCAAACAGGGGAACCTGGCGTTCACGCTCGATGCGTTCGCTGGGTTCAGGTTGCTGGATAACAGGTTCAATGCGTACCGGCTTGCGCTTTGCCACCTTCTTCTGACTGGCCCTGATTACTTCCTCGCGTTCTGTGCGGGCACGCCGGGCTGCCAGTTGTTCGGGTATTTGTCCTGCATACTCGACCACCCGGTCGGCAAGCACCAGCGTGTGCTTGCCAATGAAGTCCATGACTGCCAGCCAGGACAGCCCGGTAAACAGGGTGATGCCGGTCAGGAACAGTGCCAGCAGGAACAGGGTTGCACCAACAGGACTGACGACATCAACAAGACCGTTACCGATGACATTACCAAACACGCCACCGGCACCGGCGGGCAGTTGACCGGGGCTGCCACCGGACTCAAGTGTTGCCAGTCCGCAACCCGCACCGACAGTCAGCAGAAAACCGGCCCAGCGTACGGCCAGCACATGCAGGTCAATTTCCCCCGACGGGGCAAGACCACGGTAAACCAGCAAACCGCTGTAACCGACCATAATCGGAAACAGGTAAGCGAGGTAACCCAGCAGATACAGCAGGACATCAGCCAGCCAGGCCCCGATCAGGCCACCGGCATTGTGAATTCGCACCACGTCACCGCTGTTTGACCAGCCGGGGTCTGCCGGGTGGTAACTTACCAGTGAGACCAGCAGGAAGATGGCCAGTGCGCCAAGAATGAGCAATGCCCCTTCTCGCAGGCCACGGGCCACCTGGTGGGTGAGTTTTACTGTTTTGCCTGCTTTAGCTGTTTTACGCCGAGCTTGAGCCAAAATAATCCTCTTTCATAGATAGTTACGCCAATCGCACGATTCTATTTGTTTTTTTCTCTTAAGCAAGCGATTCTTTCACTGCCGGGTGAACCAGCTGTCCAGCCTCGACATTGATACCGCGTGCCAGCGGCAGGTTTGTTTTCCAGTCAGTCCGGGCCAGCAGGTGCACATAGGGGAGTACCGCAGCCGAGAGTGCCTGTGTCGCGCTGCGAGGTACCGCGCCGGGCATATTGGTCACCGCAAAATGCAGTACACCCTCATCGACATAGGTCGGATTTTCATAGGTCGTTGGCCGGGTGGTTTCAATACAGCCGCCCTGGTCAACTGAAATATCCACAATCACGCTGCCTGCCGTCATTGCTGCGACCATGCTGCGCGTCACCACGTGGGGTGAACGGTCTCCGGTTTTCAGTACCGCACCAATTAGCAGGTCTGCACCGGCCACTGCCCGCCTGACAGCATCCTGGTATGGATACAGCGCAGTAACATTGTTACCGAGACTGCGCATGACCGCCAGGCGTTCACGACCGTGATTAAACACCGTCACTTCCGCACCCATGGAGGCCGCCATGGCTGCGGCATTACCACCGGCATTACCTGCACCGATAATGACCACCCGGCCACGCTCGGCCCCGGGCAGACCACCCAGCAACAGTCCCTTGCCACCTGCCGGCTGATGCAAAAGATTGCTGCCAATCTGAACAGCGAGCCGCCCGGCAATATCACTCATGGGTGCCAGCAGGGGTAACTGCCGGTTATCCGTTTCCACGGTTTCAAAGCCTACGGCAGTCAGCCCGATGGCCTGCAGACGGCTGGCAAGCTCCGGTGCGGCTGCAAGGTGCAGGAAACAAAACAACAGGTGCTTGTCTTGCAGCAGTGCCAGATCACCGGCGACCGGTTCCTTGACCTTTACAATCAGTTGCGCCTGGCCATAGGTTTGCGCGGCATCCGGGGTAATGGTGACGCCCGCCGCGGCATAGAGATCATCTGAATACCCTGAAAGTTTTCCGGCATTATGTTCCACGCAGACGCTGTGGCCTGCCTGGACCAGGTCACCGCAAGCCTCCGGATTAAGGGCCACACGCCCTTCCAGGGGCTTGATCTCGCGAGGAATCCCTATCTGCATGGTTGCTTTACCCTGTTCCCCAAGTTCCGTAACATTCAGCCCCTGTTATTCGAGCTGTCCTGTTAAACGGAGTCATTATACATGAGCGATATCAAGCACTGCCGCCTTCTTATCCTGGGTTCCGGCCCTGCCGGGTACACCGCCGCGGTCTATGCTGCCCGGGCCAATCTGGACCCTGTCCTTGTGACCGGCCTGGAACAGGGCGGCCAGTTGATGACCACCACTGAAGTCGAGAACTGGCCCGGTGGAGAAGCAGGCCTGCAGGGCCCGCCACTGATGGAAAACATGCGCGAACATGCCGAACGTTTTAATACCGAAATCATCTTTGATCATATTCATACCGTGGATTTCAGCAACAAACCTTACCGGCTCGAGGGAGACTCAGGTGTTTTTACCTGTGATGCACTGATTATTGCGACCGGTGCATCAGCCATGTATCTGGGTCTGCCGTCTGAAGAAACCTTCAAGGGGAAAGGTGTTTCCGCCTGTGCAACCTGTGACGGCTTCTTCTACAAGCAGCAGTCCGTGGCCGTCATTGGTGGTGGCAATACGGCAGTCGAGGAGGCCCTGTATCTTTCCAACATTGCCTCCCATGTAACGCTGGTACACCGTCGTGATGCACTGCGTGCCGAGAAAATACTCCAGGACCGCCTGTTCAAAAAAGAACAGGAAGGCGTTATGACCATTGCCTGGGACAGTGTACTGGACGAAGTTCTGGGTGATGACAGTGGCGTGACCGGCATCCGCATCAAAAACGTCAAGGACAACAGCACCCGGGACATCGATGTCATGGGCGTGTTTATCGCCATTGGTCACAAGCCGAATACCGGTATCTTTGAGGGCCAGCTTGAAATGCATAACGGTTATATCAAAATCAGGAGCGGTATCGAGGGCAATGCGACCTCTACCAGTGTGGCAGGCGTGTTTGCCGCGGGTGATGTCAGTGATCACATCTACCGCCAGGCAGTGACCTCTGCAGGGACGGGTTGTATGGCAGCCCTGGATGCGGAGGTATATCTGGACAATCTGGCCGCAAAGGACTGATCAGTGAGGTGCAGGCTTGCATACCTCGGTTGTCAACAGCATTCAGGATATCCCGGCCTGCGACTGGAACAGGATCAGCGGGACCGGTCACCCTTTCCTGCGTCACGAGTTCCTTGCCGCACTGGAAACACACGGCTGTGTAAGCGCGGCACAGGGCTGGATACCGCAACATATTGCGGCCTTTGATAACGGGGAACTGGTGGGAGTCGCCCCGCTCTACCTGAAAGACAATTCCTACGGAGAGTTTGTTTTTGACTGGGCCTGGGCAGATGCCTGGCACCGTGCGGGAATTGCCTATTATCCGAAACTTGTTTCAGCCATCCCCTACACCCCGGTAACCGGTTCGCGTTTACTGGTACACCCCGAAAGGGATCGGACTGCCGTCTGCGGTGCGCTGGTCGACGGTGCACTGCAATTGATGCATGCAACTCACGCCTCCTCTCTCCACTGGCTGTTCACCAGTGAAGCCGATACAGACGTGCTGGTCGCAAAGGGTTTTATGCGGCGTACCGGCTGTCATTTTCACTGGCACAACGAGGATTATGTCTCGTTCGACGATTTCCTGTCACGCCTGAGTTCACGCAAGCGTAAAAAGATCCGCCGGGAGCGACGGCACGTTGAAGAAGCCGGGATACGGATGGAAATCGTGCACGGCAGTGAAGCAAGCAGTGAACAATGGCAGGCCATGCACTGGTTTTACCGGTCAACATTTCAGAAGAAATCAGGTATGCCAACCCTGACGCTCGAATTTTTCGAGGAGATCAGCCGGACCATGGGTGAGCAGATTGTGCTGGTCTTCGCCCGGCATGAACATCGGCCTGTTGCCGGGGCTATTATGTTGCGCGGAGACACTGCACTCTATGGAAGACACTGGGGCTGCCTGGAAAATTTCAACAGCCTGCACTTTGAAGCCTGCTATTATCAGGGTATTGAGTACTGCATAGAAAACCGGCTCGCCCTGTTCGAGCCCGGCGCACAGGGTGAGCACAAAATCAGTCGTGGTTTTTTGCCCTGCTATACCTGGTCTGCGCACCAGGTTGTCAATGAACAATTCCGGGAGGCAATAGCGCGCTACCTGCTACAGGAACACGAGATGATGGTCGATTATCACGATGATTTGATGCAAACCTCACCGTTCAGGAAGACAACAGGCAACTAACCGGCAAACACGGCATGACGCACAGCAGAACAACCATACCGTGCTGGCTTGATCCGGAGGCAGCCGAGATTGTTTTCCCGGACGTTGAGCGGGCCCTGCAGGAACCCGACGGCCTGCTGGCCGTGGGTGGCAAGCTCACTGTCGACTGGTTATTGCAGGCCTATCGCCGGGGGATCTTCCCCTGGTACGGGCAAGGCCAGCCCATCCTGTGGTGGGCGCCTGACCCGCGTCTGGTGCTCTTCCCTGAAAATCTCCATATTTCCCGCAGCCTGGATAAAATCATAAAAAAGGGACAGTTCACGGTCACCCTTGATACGGCCTTTGCAGAGGTTATTGACGCCTGTGCCAAGCCTCGTCCATTGCAGTCAGGGACCTGGATCACGCCCGAAATGAAGTCGGCCTATGTCGATTTGCACCATGCCGGCCATGCCCATTCAGTCGAGTCCTGGTGTGACGGCATGCTTGCCGGTGGACTTTATGGTATTGCAATCGGGAATATTTTCTTTGGAGAATCAATGTTTACAGAGATAAGCGATGCCTCCAAGGCTGCCTTTGTGGCGCTGGCTCGCCAGCTGGAACGCTGGGGATTCACCCTGATCGACTGCCAGGTGTATACACAGCATCTGGTCAATCTGGGGGCGGCAACCATCCCGAGAAAAGAATTTACCGCTATTCTCGACCGGGAATGCTGGCCGGCGGGACACAGCCAGCCCTGGGTATTTGACGCTGTGCCTGCGAATATCTGAATCTGAAGATTTCGCCCTTCGAGCCGATGGCATGTCCGGGAATGCAAAAAAGGCGATTATTCACCCAGAGCAGGCGTTTTCTGCCAATATTTTCAGGTATACTTCCGCGCTTTACGAATCAGGACACACCGGTAGTTTATGGCAAAAGAAGAACACATCGAGATGGAAGGCACGGTTACCGAGGCACTTCCGAATACCATGTTCAGGGTTGAACTTGAGAATGGACACGTGGTGACAGCTCATATTTCCGGGAAGATGCGCAAGCACTACATCCGGATTCTGCGTGGCGACAAGGTTACTGTCGAACTGACGCCCTATGATTTGAGCAAGGGCCGTATTACCTACCGGGCACGTTGACGGAACGCGCTGCCACGGCAGTGTCTAGTGAACCTTTTCCTTCCCCTTTATTTCAAAGGCCAGTTCGCCATCTTCAAGACGAATGTTCAGGTGACCGCCCTGCGCCAGTTCGCCGAACAGTAATTCTTCGGCAAGCGGTTTCTTGATATATTGCTGAATCGTCCTTGCCATGGGACGTGCACCCATCTTTGGATCATAGCCACGTTCTGCCAGCCAGAGGCGTGCCGCTGTATTCACATCGATGGTTACATTCTGCTCCTGAAGCTGGGCCTCCAGCTCGAATATAAACTTGTCGACCACCCGGGTAATGTTGGCCGGATCCAGTGCATTAAACTGCACCACCGCGTCCAGACGATTCCTGAACTCCGGTGTAAATAACCGTTTGATGGCTTCCATGGCATCAGATGAATGATCCTGCCGGGTAAAGCCGATGGAGGTGCGGCTGGATTCCCGGGCACCGGCATTGGTCGTCATGACGATCACAACATTGCGGAAGTCAGCTTTGCGACCGTTGTTGTCGGTCAAGGTGCCATGATCCATGATTTGCAGCAGCAGGTTAAATACATCCGGATGTGCCTTCTCGACCTCATCAAGCAACAGCACAACATGCGGGTTTTTGGTGATTGCTTCGGTGAGCAGACCACCCTGGTCATAACCGACATACCCGGGAGGCGCACCAATCAGTCGTGAAACCGTGTGCCGTTCCATATATTCGGACATATCAAAGCGTACCAGTTCCAGCCCCAGAATCCTGGCCAGTTGCCGGGTAACTTCTGTCTTGCCAACCCCGGTAGGTCCTGCAAACAGGAAGGAACCAACCGGCTTGTCATCATTGCCAAGGCCGGAGCGAGACATCTTGATAGCGGTTGACAGGGTACTAATTGCATCATCCTGTCCATAGACGACCATCTTCAGGTCACGTTCCAGGTTGCGGAGAGATTCCTTGTCCGAGGCAGACACCGTCTTCTCGGGGATGCGGGCCATCTGCGCGATCACGTGTTCGATATCAGAAACACCGACAGTTTTCTTGCGTCGGGACGGTGGCAGCAGGCGTTGTCGGGCACCGGCCTCGTCAATCACGTCAACTGCCTTGTCGGGCAAATGCCGGTCATTGATATAGCGATCAGCAAGCTCGGCCGCAAGGCGTAATGCCGGGGCTGAATATTTTATCTTGTGGTGCTCTTCAAACCGGGATTTCAGACCTTTCAGAATGTCGATAGTCTCTTCGACGCTGGGTTCGGTGATATCAACCTTCTGAAAACGACGCGTCAGCGCATGGTCCTTCTCGAAAATACCACGATATTCCTGGAAGGTGGTGGAACCGATGCATTTAAGTTCACCTGAAGCCAGCATTGGCTTCATCAGGTTAGAGGCATCCATTACCCCGCCTGATGCTGCGCCGGCACCAATAATGGTATGGATCTCGTCAATAAAGAGGATAGCACCCTCCTCCTTTTTTAACTGAGCCAGCACTGCCTTGAAACGCTTTTCAAAATCACCCCGGTACTTGGTCCCTGCCACCAGTGCACCGAGATCCAGCGCATAAAGGGTACTGCTAAGCAATACTTCCGGCACTTCGCCATCGACGACCATTTTCGCCAGGCCTTCAGCAAGGGCTGTTTTCCCCACGCCGGCCTCACCGACAAACAGTGGATTATTCTTGCGGCGACGACACAGTATCTGGATGGTGCGCTGGATTTCTGCGCGGCGCCCGATCAGAGGATCGATTTTTCCCTGTGCCGCCTGCTCGTTAAGATTCACCGCGAAGGTTTCAAGCGGTTGTTTTGCAGTCGTGTCAGCCGGTTCATTCTCTTCTGTGTTTTCTGTATTTTCTTCCGTTTGTTCGTATACCTTGGAGATGCCGTGTGAAATATAGTTGATGACATCGAGTCGCGTGATATTCAGCTTGTTCAGGAAATAGACGGCCTGTGATTCCTGCTCGCTGAAAATGGCCACCAGCACATTGGCACCGTTTACCTCGGTCTTGTCAGAGGACTGCACGTGGAAAACGGCCCGTTGCAGGACGCGCTGGAACCCCAGTGTCGGTTGTGTCTCCCGGGCATCCTCTTCAGAAAGTTTTGGCGTGGTCTCCTCAAGAAAGTTACCGACCTCCTGCTTGAGTTGTTCCAGGTTGCCTCCGCAGGCGCGTAACACTTCAACCGCAGACGGGTTGCCGAGCAAGGCATAGAGCAGATGCTCAACTGTCATGAACTCATGGTTTTTCTCACGCGCTTCCTTGAAGGCGAGATTCAACGTGAATTCAAGTTCTTTACTCAGCATGTCAGTGCCTCACCAGGTAAGTTACGCTTCTTCCATACCGCACATCAGCGGATGCTGGTGTCGCTGCGAATATTCATTCACCTGTGCAACCTTGGTCTCTGCAATTTCGTAGGTAAAGACCCCGCATATACCCTTGCCCTGGGTGTGAACCAGCAGCATGATGCGGGTCGCCTTCTCCCGGTCCAGTCCGAAAAGTTTCTCCAGTAACGTCACCACAAATTCCATCGGCGTATAGTCGTCATTCAGCAAAACCACCTTGTACATGGAAGGTTCTTTTAACTCGGGCTTCGCTTCCTTGAGCGCAAGCCCTTCGTCGCCTCTGTGTTCTTCCTGATTACTCATATCTGTCATTAGCTTAGCAAATACAGGGGAATTCTACCTAACGGCTGTATTTTATCATTGAAATTGACAACTTACCTGCCATGAAGGTTCGCTTTTGCCTGTAGAGATGCAAACATGAAGCTGCTGCCTACTCCCCGGTAAGTCGGCATTTCCCCCCCTTTCTTGATGTGAAAACAGTCAGTTCCGGTTAACAGATACCGCATCTGCGTGACTGTTTGCATGATAAGGAGACTGAAAAAAAAGCACCTGCTAACGCAGGGGCACTTGTGCATCACAACTGCCCGATTCCCCGGGCATTCTTCCTGTGGTTACGGTTCTTCGCCGGAAGCCTCGATCCGGGCCTCTTCACTCGCACCCGGTGAGCACATGATGCTCATGAAAGTGGCGCCGGTCTCACTTGCCATCATTGGCAGATGCGGCCAGTTAATGGCAATACGGAAACGTGCGAACAGTGCGTAGGCGGTACCGTCAGAAACGACGATTTCGTAAGGCAGGTGCGCCGTAGAACGTGGTGAAGCCTTGTCGATCTTGCCCATGATGAATGCGTCACCACTGCAATCATCAGCGTCCTTGCCTTTCAGTGCAACACCGATGATTGACTCGTCCTTGCCCGGAATATCGATCTGGTAGATCTTGGCGGTAGCACCCAGCCCCTTGGCCAGGGAATCATTGACCGCCTTGAGGGCCTCGGCCTGACTGTCATATTCAGCCAGGGTGCTCGGGTCATCGAAATACTCCATCATGACGGTGTAGTGATATTTACCCAGGTCCTTGGCGGTCAGTTCCTTCTCTGAGCCGAAGTCTTTCTCCGCACCCAGGGCCGCTTCAAGTGCAGCACGGGTACTGGCCAGATCACCTGCCATACGATAGGCAGCCGCCATATAAATCGGGTTGGTGTAAACGACTTCTGTTTTATCCCCATTTCGGGTGATGGAAACACGCTGGGCAGCACCGTATGCACCGAACTCGGATTTCGCAGCGGTCTGCTTCAGGGTATCGTTGGTGACGATAATGATATCGGCATCCTTGTAGGGTGAATATTCGCCAACAATTTCAAAGCCGCCAGCGGTCAGTTTGGATTTGACTTCACCAGCCACACTCTTGACGTCACCGCTTGAAGTACTGGCAAGGACAAATGGCATGAGGATCCCATCAGCCAGGGCAGTGCCGGCTGATAAAATGAAGATAAATCCGGAAAATAGTGTTTTTCTTAGTAAGCCAGTCATTTTAGTGTTCCTCCAGAACGCATGAATTTTCGTATTTGTATATCGTTAGCAAGATGCAATGAGGTATCGCCTGAGATAGGCTATATAACTCCTGCGGCTTTAACGAGTTGCGAAGTATATGGGAATTGTGCAGCTTGTGCGAGCGTCAATTAATTAACGCGCGCTTTGCCTGAATCAGGCGTTTGTTTTTCTGCATAATTACCAGGACAAACCACAAAACGATCAATTAAATATCTGTTTATATTAAAAATATGATTTGGAAGCCCCACATGACCATAGCCGCCGTGATCAAAACGACGGACGCTTTCTCGCTTTCCTTGCTGACAAGCCTTGAATAAACCGTACTGCAGCTGTCTTTTGCTACTGGCAATACCTGCGGTATCGGCCGATGTTTTCGTGCGTGACGATATCATTACAGACCCGAGCTTCAACAGGTTTTCGGTGTGTTTTGAGCATACCTGCCAGCAGGTCGTCACCGCGTCACTGACTCAAGCTGAATGGCACAGGATTACTGCCCCGCTCGGTATGCCATTGCCAGCCGCCAGCGATGAACGTGGGGCAATTGCGGCGACAATCAGCAACATGGAAGCCGCCGTGGGCCGGCATACCGGCACCGGACTGGACAAGGGTGGCAACCTGGCAGGTTTCGGTCTGCCGGGACAGATGGATTGCATTGACGAGTCAACCAATACTACAACCTACCTGATCATGCTGGCAGACAGGGGTTTGCTGAAACACCATACAGTCCTGGATCGCGCAACCCGCTTTGGCCTGTTTGCCGGAGCACCTCATACCACCGCTGTCATCCAGGAGACCGGTACCGGCCAGCGTTTTGCCGTGGACGCCTGGTTTTTTGATAATGGACAAGTGCCTGCCATTGTTGATCTGCACGAGTGGGAATCGGGCTGGGAACCCGGCGAGGCCGTGAATGAGTAAAGTAATTGTCGGGCTTTCCGGCGGTGTTGATTCAGCTGTTGCTGCCCTGCTACTGAAACAGCAAGGCTACGACGTGGCCGCCGCGTTCATGAAGAACTGGGATGAAGATGACGAAGAAGGTTACTGTCCTGCGGAAGAAGATCTGGGCGATGCCCGCGCCATTGCCGATCATCTTGATATCGAGTTACATACCGTCAGTTTTTCAGGGGAATACTGGAACCGGGTGTTTACGCACTTCCTGGACGAGTGCCAGGCAGGACGGACACCCAGTCCGGATATTATCTGTAACCGCGAGATAAAATTCAGGGCCTTTCTGGACTATGCGACAGAACTGGGCGCAGATCTCATTGCAACCGGGCACTATGCGCGTATTGAAAATATGCCATCAGTACGTTTGCTGAAGGGTGTTGATATCCGCAAGGACCAGACGTATTTCCTGCACACACTGACCCGGGAACAATTACAAAGAAGTCTGTTCCCCCTTGGAGGGCTTGCCAAGACCGCTGTACGCAGGCTGGCCGAGAACGCGGGGTTCAGAAATTACGCGAAAAAAGACAGTACCGGCATCTGCTTCATCGGCGAGCGACGCTTCAGCGAGTTTCTCGCGCGCTACCTGGAAAAGGATCCGGGTGAGATACGCACCCTGGATAACGAACTCATCGGAGCGCATGAGGGTCTCATGTTCTATACCATCGGCCAGCGCCAGGGACTGGGGATTGGCGGGCGCCGCGGCAGTTCCGGTGAGCCCTGGTATGTCGTCAGCAAGG
>PVMS01087915.1_pt1 | contig 16243 bp, 11 predicted proteins | sample 1853461 | NCBI WGS metagenome assembly PVMS01 (sample SAMN08582032, study PRJNA380276) | Marine sediment metagenome, whole genome shotgun sequencing project. | isolation source: ocean sediment barecode stripped | collected 2017 | reverse complement strand
TTTGGTGCCTCTGCTAAGCACACTGGCTTTGAGCTTGATGGAATTATTAATCTCAAACAAAATCTTTCTGTAAGTACTATGTTCTCTTATGCAATAAATAAATGGACAAGTGATGTTGATGCATTTGCAAGACCAGAGTCTAATCCACAAGATGTAATTAAATACCGTGCATTTACTGAAGATTTATACGTGGGGAATTACCCAATGACAACTGCTTCAATAGGTTTGTTTTATGAAGAATCAATTAATTCAAACTCAAGATTTATATAAATCCAATCTATAGTTTTTATGGAAGATACTATTCACAATTTTCTCCTGAGCTAAGAACCGATGAAAGTGAGAAAAATATTCAACCATGGAGATTGCCGTATTTTTTCAATATTGATTTTCATACAGGATTAGAAATTATTTTTGAGAATCTGTTTATCAAGTCTTTAAAATTATCTTTAGATATATTTAATATCCTGAATCAAGAATATATTATTGACGCTACTGATGGTATCTCGCACGATTCAAATACTGCGAAAGTATGGTACGGAAAAGAAAGGTGGTGGAGTACTTCTATTTCAGTAACTTTGTAACCAGTCACAAACATTTTGTATATATGAAATCAACAATACTTGCAGTTTTATTTTTTTGTGTTTCTTTTCTTGGCGCTCAAAACCAACCATATGTAATCTTAATTTCCTTCGATGGTTTCCGCTGGGATTATTCAGAACAGGGAATTACACCAAATATTGACAAAATGAAAAAGGAAGGTGTACATGCATTTTCTCTAAGACCTTCTTTCCCATCAAAGACATTTCCAAATCATTATTCCATTGTAACTGGAATGTATCCGGAAAATCACGGGTTGATTTCTAATAACTTTATAAATCCTTTTACAAGAGAAAGATATAAAATTAGTGATAAGCAAGCTGTGAAAGAAAGTAAATGGTATCTAGGGGAAGCATTTTGGGAACTTGCTAAAAGAAATGGAATTAATACTGCAAGTTATTTTTGGCCAGGGTCAGAAATTGAATTAGACCATAGAAGACCAGACTTATATGAAAAATACGAACATGAACGCCCTTATAAGATGCGAATTGATGGTGTCATTAATTGGTTGAAACTGCCGCAAAATGAAAGGCCACACTTTATCACATTATATTTTGATCATACAGATACTTTTGGTCACAGATATGGCCCAAATTCATCAGAAGTCAATCAATCTATTCAGCTACTTGATTCGCTAGTTGGCTATTTGTATAAAGGGTTAAATATAATTGGAATGGCGGATAGTACAAATGTTATTTTGGTTTCAGATCACGGAATGACCGAAATAAATATGGACAGAGTTGTTAATATTGAGGAAATGTTGGTTGGTTTTGATTACGAAATAGGAGGAGATAAACCATTTATGATGATTGAACCATCAAAATCTGATTTCCAAAATGTTTATAAAACACTCAAAGAAAATGAAAATCATTATAAGGTTTATTTAAAAGAAGACTTACCCGATAATTATCACTATTCAAAACATCCTTTCATTTATTCAATAATTTTAATTGCTGATATTGAATGGTCACTAGTTAATAATTCCTGGTTAAATAGAATGAACAACTCACACTCAAAAGGAAACCATGGATACGATAATAATCAGGTAGATATGCATGGTGTTTTTATCGCAAAGGGTCCAAACATTAAAATTGATTATAAAACCGGCACGGTTTGGAATGTTGATATTTATCCGTTATTGTGCAGGATATTTAATATTGAGCCAAGAGCTAATATTGATGGTGAACTAGAGAGGATTGAATTTATTTTAAAATAATTACTTTTAAACTAATTGTGAATTATGGATAATATATTAGATATTAAATATGAAAAATTTGTTTTGGAAAATGGATTGGAAGTAGTTCTTTATCAAAATCAATTTTTTCCGACCGTAGCAGTTAATCTTTGGTATAAGGTTGGCTCAGCAAATGAAAAACCGAATAAAACTGGTTTTGCACATCTTTTTGAACACATGATGTTTCAAGGTTCTCAGAATGTTGATAAGGAAATGCATTTTAAATTTATACAAGAGGCCGGGGGAAGTCTTAATGGTTCAACTAGTATGGATAGAACTAATTATTATAACACTCTTCCTTCTGATAGTTTAGAATTAGCTTTGTGGCTGGAATCTGATAGAATGGGTTATTTACTCCCAACACTAACACAAGAGAAGTTAGATAACCAGAAAGATGTTGTAATGAATGAGAGAAGACAGAATTATGATAATCAACCCTATGGGCTTGCATGGGAAATACTTTTCTCAAGTTTATTCCCAGCTAGTCATCCATATCATTGGCCAACAATTGGTTGGATGAAAGATATTGAATTGTTTGAAATGACAGATGTACAAGACTTCTTTAAAAATTATTATTCACCAAATAATGCTAGTTTGGTTATTGGAGGTAGTTTTAATCAAAATGATGCAAAAAAAATGGTTCATAAATATTTTGCTTCTATACATAATGGGAAACAAATTAAAGAGGTTAAAACAACAGAAATATGTTTAAATGAAACTAAACAAATTGTACATGAAGACAACGTTCAGTTATCAAAAATTTACTTTGCTTGGCATTCAGATAAAGGTTATGGAGATGATGATGCTTCATTAGATATATTGGCTGATATTTTAACAGGTTCAAAAAATGCAAGACTTCATAAAAAATTAGTTCACGAATTACAGATTGCTCAAGATGTGTCAGCATTTCAATATTCTGCAAAATATAATGGAGTGTTTTTTATTCTTGTGTCTATTAAACCTTCTTTCTCAGCTTCTGAAATTCGCAAAAATATTTCCAATATAATTAATGAAATTGTTAACGAAAGAATAAAGGAGAATGAATTAGAAAGAGCAATTAATGGTTATAAGTCTTCCTTTATATATTCTCTTCAAAATTTGGATAATATGACAAATCAGATTAATAACTACAATTGCAGTTTAAATGAGCCAAATTCTTTTTTATATGACCTAAACAGGTACAATAATCTTGAAATAGAAAATATTGTAAAGGTTGCAGAAAAATATTTAACAAAAAACTTTGTAGAGCTTATTATAGTTCCCCAGAAAAAATAATCTATTTGTAATTTGTAAATTGCAAAGGAAAATCTAAATCTGAATTTTTTAGTTCCGTCATCACTAACTGAAGTTCATCTTTTTTAGAGCCTTGAACTCTAACTTTCTCATCCATAATTTGAGCACTAACTTTTATCTTCATTTCTTTAATCAATTTTGTAATTTTTTTAGCATTTTCTTTGCTAATTCCATTTTGCAAGTTAATAAGTTGCTTTACTCTACTATTTGCAGCCGGTTCTATTTCCCCAGGTTTCATTACCATCAGAGAAATCTGTCTCTTAATAAATTTAGATTGAAGAATATCTAATGAGGCCTTAATTCCATAATCATCTTTAGAATTTATGGAAATAGTTTTTTCTTTCTTGTTCAATTCAACAGTAGTTTTAGAATCTTTTAGATCATAGCGCTGTGCAAGTTCTTTTATTGCTTGGTTAAGAGCATTATCAATTTCTTGAAAGTCAACTTCAGAGACTACATCAAATGAAAATTTCTTTGCCATTAAATTCCCCAGTTTCTTTTATTGTGAATATGAAAAAAGTTTGTATTTAAAGATATGAAATTATTGCTATTAAATAGTGGAATTCAATATTCAGTTGATAATTTAATTGTGATATAAATCACATCATCTAGAATTTTCTTATAGGAGTTTTGTTATTAGATGAGTTAAAATTATTAAATATAAAGAATTTATAAGAATTTTTATGAGCCTATTGCTATGGACAATTTCTTCATCAATTTTTAAGAAAGTTCTTAAATATTTTCCTGCAATATTAATTGCTTTTTCAGAATTTCCTATCAAGGAATTATAAAAAAAATTTAATTAGATTCTTATTAGTAAAGAATTATTGATAAAATAACAATAATGTAACTAAATTACAATAAAAAATATTGTGGGTCTTTTTATTTGATTTGGTTTTGTAAGTGAAGTTTGTAGATTATTTTTGTGTTGATTCAAGAAAACTAAATCCGAAAGCTAATATAAATCCGGCAATACCAATTAACACCGTAAATATATCGATAGTTAAGAATTTATCCGGAATAAATAAGTTAACAATAAAATCTAGTAGAATAGAGAATAGAAAGAACACTGTGAATCCTGAAATACCAGCAAGAAAGGGATTAAGAAAGAATTTACTTACTAAAAATGCTAATTTGGATTCTTTTTTTAGAGGGACAACTTCTTTATTTATACTAATTTTAGTTTCTTCCATAAAGTAATAATACTATTTTTATATTTTTTTAGTGTGATTCAAATCACTATTTTGGATAAATCTTGATTTGATACAATAATTAGTCTGCTTTGTTTAATATTTTGTTATAAGATTGTAAAAAGAAAACATTTACAAAACCAATGGCACTAACAATTACCTCATTTACTCCCAAAGTAATTTCATTAAACAATCCACTTATAAAAGGAAGAAGCTGCAATAAAAAGAATGCACTTAAGAAAATAGCGAAGTAAAATAAGCTGTCGCTACCAATTTTCTTTAGTTTGTTAAAAGTTCTATTTTCGTTTCTATTATTGTTGTTATAACCAAATCTTTCAATTGTTAACTCGTTGTGCATTTTTATTCCTTAAAATTATTGATACAAATAAAGAGAAATGGTTGATGCTACTTTGTGATGGAGAGCAAATATGAGACATAAAAAGTATCTCAAAATGAAATTATTTATTTAAATTTTGTTATTCCGAGATAAATTATTATATTTGAATAAGTTATAGCCTTTATTAAACATATTACATGAGATGAAATTTATAACTAGTGAAATAGCAAAAACATATTATTCATTATTATATTTGGCTCTATTTCTCTTTTCGGTTTTAAGCTCTGTATTATTATAATTCAACAATTTCAATTTATTTAGCTGAGTTATTAAAATGAAAGAGATCCATCATTCTTGGGAATATGATTCCAGTGAATCAGATTATCTATTATTAAAAAGATTCAAATTATTTGTATTAAGACCAGTATTTATCGGTTTATTCACATTCTCAATTTTTTTTACAACTATATTGCTTACAAAAGTGGCTACTTATTTATTTGCTGAAAATTCTGTTTTTAGTCTAAATATTTATGATGTTCTTTTTGCTTTAATTGGGTTTGCTGTCGGATTTGTGATTGAGTTTTTGTTACAAATTAGACGAATTCTATTTAAGTAATATAAAATTATCAATAAATCTCAAATTTGTTCAATAATATTTTGTACTGAGTATTATTTGTAGTATTTTTAATAATAAATCCTTTAAAATTATCCAGAGAGATAACAAGGAATGAAAATTTAGTAAAAATGGAGACCTCTGCGACGAAAGTCAAAGGGGATTTTTTTTAAATGACAATAAAAGCAAAAATAATTGACCAATTAGGGCTGAATAGAACAGTTACACGTTTAGCACACGAGATTTTGGAACGTAACAAAGGTTCAGAAAGCATAATACTGATTGGTATGAGAACACGTGGTGAATTTTTAGCAAATAGAATTCAAAATAAAATTGAAGAAATTGATGGAAATAAACCGATTCTTGGAATATTAGATGCGACATTATATCGTGATGATTTTAGGACAAGATTAAAGCAACCGGAAGTTTCAGTTACTGATATAACATTTGATATCACTGAAAAAGATGTAATTCTTATAGATGATGTTCTATATACAGGAAGAACTACTAGAGCTGCGCTTGATGCTTTAATGGATTTGGGTAGGCCAAGTTCAATTCAATTTTGTGTGTTAGTTGACCGTGGGCATAGAGAAATGCCAATTAAAGCAGATTTTATAGGTAAAAGTATTCCTACTTCTTTAAACGAAGAAGTTAAAGTAAAAATGCAAGAAATTGATGATGAAGATGCGGTTTATTTAATTGAATCGCCAAAATAAAATAGGGGAGAAATGGCATTAAATATTAAACACTTGCTTGGTTTACAAAATGTTTCAAAAAACGATATCCAATTAATTCTTGATACTGCAACTACTTTTAGGGAAGTTTTAGATAGGCCCATTAAAAAAGTTCCTACTTTGAAAGGGACAACAATCGTTAATCTTTTTTATGAAGATTCTACAAGAACAAGATTATCATTTGAATTAGCTGAAAAAAGATTATCTGCTGATACAATCAACTTTACTACTTCAAACAGTAGTGCAAAAAAAGGGGAAACTTTTAAGGACACTGTTAGAAATATTGAAGCAATGAAAATTGATATGATAGTTGTTAGGCACCAATCTGCAGGTGTTCCTCTTTATCTAACAAAAATTAGTAATGCGTCAATTGTAAATGCCGGGGATGGCAGGCATGAGCATCCGACTCAAGCATTATTGGATATGTATTCTATCAGAGAGAAATTAGGAAAGTTAGCAGGTTTGAAAGTCTGTATTGTTGGAGATATTGCACATAGCAGAGTTGCACTATCTAATATTTTTGGGCTAATAACTATGGGAGCAGAAGTATCACTATGTGCACCACCTACAATGATTCCAAAAAATATTGAGAAGTTTGGAATAAAAATATATCATGATATCAATAGGGCAGTTGAGGAAAATGATGTGTTAAATGTATTAAGAATACAACTAGAAAGAGATGCCGGGACAACAATTCCTTCATTGAGAGAATATCGGAACTATTTTGGAATTACAAGCGACATAATCGAAAAAAATAACAAGGATGTTCTAATATTACATCCGGGACCCATCAATAGAGGAGTGGAGTTATCCTCAGAAGTAGCAGATGGGCCATATCAAATAATTCTTGATCAGGTTACAAATGGTGTTGCAATCAGAATGGCTGTTTTATATCTGTTGGGAACAAATAATTAGAATATCTTAAAAATCTGAAGGAAAACATGAAATTAGTTTTAGTGGGAATGAGGTTATTAAATCCGGATCAAAATCTTGACGAAAAAAAAGATTTATTAATAGAGAATGGTATAATTACTAAAATTGGTGATATAGAAAAAGCAGAATTTGATTCTAGTGAAATCTTAAATTTAGAAGGTAAAATTTGTGTTCCCGGACTATTCGATATGCATGTTCATTTACGAGAACCTGGTAGAGAAGATATAGAAACAGTAGTTTCTGGATCAAATTCAGCAGCAGCAGGTGGATTTACGGGAGTTGCTTGTATGCCAAATACAAATCCTTCAATTGATTCTGCAGAAGTTGTTAATTTTATAAAGCAGAAATCTGAAAACCACTTAGTTGACGTATTCCCAATCGGGGCAGTAAGCAAAGAAAGAGAGGGGGAGAATTTAGCTCCAATTGCTGAGCTAGTAGAAGCTGGAGCTGTGGGATTTTCTGATGATGGTGTTGCAGTAAAGACTGCTTCGCTAGTAAGAAATGCTTTGGAATATTTGAAAATGTATGATCTGCCACTAATTGAGCATTGTGAGGATGACTCACTTGCTGACGGTTCAATGAATGAGGGAACCGTTTCAACCAGTCTTGGGTTGCCACCTATTCCTACAATTGCGGAAGATTTAACAGTTATGAGAGACATATCAGTTGCAGGATATGTTGATGGTAAAATTCATATTGCTCATATCAGTTCGAAAGAAGCTGTTGACTTAGTGCGTCAAGCCAAATTAAAGGGGATTAGGATTACAGCAGAAGTTACACCTCATCATTTTTGTTTGACGGATGAAGAGTTAGTAACCTATGATACAAATTACAAGATGAATCCTCCACTTAGAACAGAAGAAGATGTTCATGCAATGATTGAAGGGCTAAAAGATGGAACAATTGATTGTATTGCAAGCGATCATGCGCCACATTCGATAGAAGGGAAAGAATCGGAGTTTATTTATGCGCCAAATGGAATTCTAGGTCTTGAAACACAACTTGGGCTCTCAATTAGTGAGTTGGTTCATAAAAATCATCTCACGATTTCTAGATTAGTTGAAAAACTATCTATCAACCCAAGAAAAATATTAAAAATTCCATCCCACAAATTAAAGTCGGTGAATTGGCAAATTTAACTATTATTGATCTCGATGAAGTTTGGACTGTAGATATTAAACGATTTCTTTCGAAATCTAAAAATTCACCATTTGATAAGAGATTAATGACTGGAAAATCTGTTGCAGTAATTAATAATGCTCAATTGTTTAAAGATGGTGAATTTTCTAGCCTAAAATAGATCTAACTGTATAGTAAATTGTACGAAATAATCTACGAGAAAGTACAAACTTTTCTAAACACTATAAAATGCTTTGATATTAGCCCAAAATCGTAACATTTTATTTGGCATTCTCCTTGCATAATTATGAGTAAAACCTTGCGGAGGAGAAAATGAACTTAGAGAAAAAATTATATCGAATAATCTTAATAATATCAACAATATTCCTATTCACTTATTGTGATCATTATGTTGATAATTATGATAATACTCCACCCTCACCACCAGAGCAAGTTGTAACCTATGTAGGTGATAATTTTGTTGAAATTACTTGGGATGAGAATAGAGATAGAGATGTAGCTGGATACAACGTCTATTTTGCTTATTCATACTGGGATGAATACGAGTTAGTTGGTCATACAAAAGGGAATTATTATGTTGATTATGATGCCGTAAATGGTGAATTATACTATTACGCAGTAGCTGCTTATGATTTTGATGGAAATGAAAGTGAGTTAAGTTATGATATTGTATATGGCGTGGCTAGACCAGAGGGAATGAATCAATCAGTATTTGATTATATAAAATTTCCAAATGTTGCCGGATATGATTTTAGTGAGTATTCTGTTGTTTCTTTTGATGCATTTGGTGATGAAATATCCGCTGATTTTTTCTTTGAAAATTATGAAGGTAACTTTTACTTAAATGTTTGGGACGATACAGATATTCAAGATATGGGATTTACAGAAAATTTTTATGATATATTCTATGCACCTTTAAGTGGTTGGATTCCTTTAATGCCTGATGAGAATGTGAAGTATACATTAGCTGAAATGGGACATACATACGTTATTTGGACATGGGACAATCATTACGCAAAGATAAGAGTTAAGTCTATTTCAAATGAACGAATTGTTTTTGATTGGGCATATCAATTATTAGAAGGTGAACAACAGCTTAAGACTACAAAAGACGGAACTAAAAGAAAAGAAATACCAAAAAAAGTTATTAAACATAACTAGGTGATAATATTTAGCAACTAATAAAAAAGCATACTTTATCAAGTATGCTTTTTTATTTATATTCAAACATGAATATCTCAAAATTCTTTTCTAATAATAAAATACTATCCATTACAATTTTACTTGCCTTATTAATCTTTATAGTTGGAGTTATTGGAAACCAACTCATTGAAAAGAAAATTCATAACTGGGCAGGAAGTACAGATCAGAATATAGAATCTATTGAAACTATTGTAACTCAAACTCTAAACTACGAGCAACAAAAATTACTTTTAATTACTGAGAAGGTGATTTCTAACCTAAAAGAGATTAGTCAGCCGACCTTTTTAAATTTTCACAAGGTTTTATCCAATATAGTTAATGAAGAACTGACTATAGCTATTTACAAAAATGATGAATTGATTTATTGGAATGAAAATTATTCTGAACAACTTAATATTGACGATACATTAAAGTTTGATTTTGGCGAAACTTATTTCCTTGAATCAGATATCAATTCTTACCTAGCTATACGAGATTCATTTCCTATAAATCAAAATAATTATCTAATCGATCTTGCCCAAATTGTAGAAAAGCAGTATAGGTTAAATGAGGACTTTTTTAATAAGATAAGTCTTGTATCAGAAATTTCAGATAAAATCGGTTCTGATTTTAAAATTGATTATTCCCCGACTCCTGAAAGAAATAGAGATGGGAGAAAACACTCTTTTGAAATACTTAATAGCAAAGATAATATAATTGGAATAGCGACATTCTTAAAACCTAGTAGAGAAAGTTCAGTGAGGGATTTAGAAAATCTCATTTCAACAATACAGGGATTGTTAGCCCTAGTTGGTTTTTTATTAATAGGATATCTTTTAAAAACAGAAATTTCAAAAAAGACTAGTAAAGTTCTTACAATTTTTATTGTCACAGTTTATTTACTTGTTTTAAGATATTTGTTAATACTTATAAAATTTCCTCATAATCTATTATCTACGGAACTGTTGAACACAAAATATTACTTTTCTGATTTTGGTAATGGTTTAGCGTATTCACCTTTAGATCTTTTTATTACATTATTATTGGTACTTCTACTGATTCTATTTTACTTCCGCTATTCTATTACTCATTTCAAATCTATTCAAAGTAATCAAACCAAGATTAATATTTTTTCACTATTCGTTTTAATAACAGGAATTATAATTTACCTTATTTTATTAAGGGGTGTTGGTGCGGCAATTAGAGGATTTGTATTTGACTCATCTCTAAGATATTTTCAAAGTACTTCTTTAAGTTTTTCACAATCACATTTCTTAATGCATATAAATGTTTTATTGATTGGACTTATCTCAATACTTGGATCAGCTTCAATCATTGTCTTTATCATATCTACATTTAGGTATAGTGTTAAAAAGTGGAACTATAGAGCTGCAATATTTTTTGCAATATTATTTTTTATTGCAGAATTGTTTTATACATATATGCAAATTAATCCTCAGCTAACACTTTTTATTAAATTTCTTCAGATTGTTTTTGTGTTTGTTTCTGTTTATTTATCATCAAAATATGATTTAATAAAAATTACCAAAGTGATTTGTTTCTTTTTAGGTGCTTCAATTTTTTCAATAAGCTCGCTACTTTATTATAATGCCGAACTAGAGAAAGCATCTTTAAAAACAACTGCTTCAATTATTTCAAGGGTTGATGATAGTTGGTATAAAGATTTAATTGGTGAAACTATATTATCTAAATTTAGTAGGAGTGAAGCTATTAAATCTTTTAGTGGTAATAATACAAACTATAATAGCTCTGCTTTTAAGATATGGAGTAAAAGTAAACTACAAAATGAAGCAATAAACTCTTCGATTAATTTTATAAGTCTTACTGGAGAACTGCTTGGAGGGTTCGGATCAACTTATCCGAAACTTACTCTAGACAAATTTATTGATACAAATTCCGTTATTGAAGAAATTCAAATATTTGAAGAAGCGATAGATAACGAATCTCAAAAATTAATACGTGGAATTTTCCCAGTTAAAGATGAGTTCGCTTTCCTTGGATATTTAGATGTTTCAATTTTATCTGATCTTAATGATTTTGGTTTCAGTTCTCATCCAGAATTTATTTCAACAGGTAAACTAAACGATAAAGCAATACACAAGTTAGACAAATTAGTAATTCTTGATTATCGTGACGAAGATTTAAAAGTGGTTTATGGAAATCTAAATCCAACTCAAATAATTAATCAAACAATTCTTAATACTGATTTTTCATCGAAAAGCGATTCTTGGATTAATACAGATTTTAATGGTGCAGAATATTTAATTTATGTTAAGAGAAGTATTGTTAATAATATTAGCAGAATAATTGCAGTGGCCCTTCGTGGGAAAGAGCTTTCAATTGGATTATTTGATTTCTTTAAAATCTTTTTTACGCACTCAATAGTTTTGTTATTTATTTTATTAGGGTATATCCTATTCTATTCAAGTAGCAAACTTAACTACCAATTTGATTTAAGATCAAAACTCTTATTGGCCTTTTTAATAATTTCTGTAATTCCACTTATCTTAACAGCATTTTATTTTAGAAATTTGACTGAAGAGAAGAATAATGATGCAATCTATTATAAACTTGGAAAAAGAGCTTTCAGTATAGAAAATTATATAAATGAGAACTACGATGAAGTAATTATTCATGATCTTTATGTCAAAGCTTCTACTGATCTTAATATTAATTATGAAGTTTATGTACAGAATCAGTTAGAGTATAGCTCTCATGAATTGCTTTATGATGTGGGACTTCTTCCAAAAATTATTAATCCAGAAGCTTATTCTGAACTTATTAATGAAACCTCTCAAGAAATACTTGTTCATGAATCCGTAGATGAATTCAACTTCAATTCTTTTTATTATAAAGCAAATATCTTAGGTGAAGAAATAATAATAAAAGTTGCAGATGGGTTTAACAATATTCGATTACCATTAAGTGGTTCTGAAGTGGATGTGTTTTTGTTTGGATTCTACTCTCTAGCTGTAGTTTTGATAATTATTTTCAGTGCTTTGTTTGCAAATCAAATATCGTATCCAATTAGGAAAATTACTTCTGCAACTAAATCTGTTGCTGCCGGTGATTTGAGTCTGGAATTACAAACAAATGCTAAAGGGGAACTTGGAGAACTCGTCTCCGGTTTTCAGTACATGATTAAAGAGTTAAAAAAGAACCAAACAATATTAGCTGAAATAGAAAGAGAGGAAGCCTGGAAGGAAATGGCCAAACAAGTCGCTCATGAAATTAAAAATCCATTAACACCGATGAAGCTTAGTGTTCAGCAGTTGATTACAGCTTATAATGATAAATCAAATAAGTTCGATAGTTTATTCCAAAAAGTAACTGAGACAATTCTTAATCAAATTGAAACTCTCAAAAATATTGCTACTGAATTTTCAAATTTTGCGCGAATGCCAAAAGTGATAGTAGAAGAAATAGATTGTGTAAATGTTATTAGGCAAGCTATAAATTTATTTACGGATAAGAATATTAAGATAAGTTTAAAGCTTGATCATGATAAAACAATAATCAGTGGAGATGCTGAACAACTTAAAAGAGCGATTATTAATTTAATAAGAAATTCTATACAAGCTAAAGCCACAGAGATAATTCTTAAACTAAAGGAAGAAGAAAGTAATTATGTGTTAACTGTAAATGATAATGGAATGGGGATTTCTGATGAGCATTTAGCCAGAATTTTTGAACCAAACTTTACGACTAAAAAAGAAGGAATGGGATTAGGACTTAGTATGGCCAGAAGGTATTTAAAAAGTACGGGGGGCGATATTACCATAGAAAATAGCTCTCAACAGGGGACAACAATTAACTTAACTATTCCCAAATAAATATGAGTGTACTTACTGATTACCAAAAAGCTGCGTTAGAATATAAAAAACACATTTCACTTACTGCAAATGCCGGTTCCGGTAAAACGACGGTTTTATCAAAGCGATATGTGGAAATATTAATCAATGAAAACATTTCAATTAATAATATAGTTGCAATTACTTTTACAGAAAAAGCTGCAAGTGAGTTATATTCAAAAATTGCTGCTGAACTTGATGTTAGAATTTCTGAGACAAAGGAAAATCAACGATTTAAATTGGAAATACTACGTAAGAGTTTAGTATCTGCTAATATCTCCACAATACATTCTTTCTGTATTGATATACTTAAAGATTATGCACCTGAAGCTGGAATTGATGCAAATTTCTCTCCGATTGATGCTCGAACTTCAGACGATCTTTTAGACCAAAGTATTGATGAAGCAATAACAGCAAACCTCTTGTCAGATTCATCAAGTGTGAAAAATCTAATCAGATTATTTAGTAATAAATCCCAATTAATTAACAAAGTGAAGCAACTTTTCAATAAGAGGAAGTCTACCGAACGGTTGATTGATACTTATTACAAAGGTAATACTGATGATATATCTAATTGGTTTAAATCAAATTTTGAACAGCAATTTAACGATCTGTTCAACAATAAAATAAATATTCTGATTCAAAATGTTCATGCAATAAATAGCATAGCTGAGAGCTATAAACCAAGCGAAAAGCAAATTGAAACAAACCGTTTATTAAATGAACTTAATGCTCAAGCAACTTTAGTTGATAAATATATTTTGTTAAATGAAATAAAAACCAATATTCTTACTCATAAAGGAGAAGTTGCTAAAAGGGGATATCTTTCAAACGAACTCTATTCTGAGAATGGGATTATCCTCGATGAAATAAGAGATATATTTAAAGAGCTCAATGATATCGAAATCGAAAATAGTTATGAGAATTTAAATAAGAGTTTGGCAAAGTTTGGTAAAGAGATAATTGGTTTTTACTCAGAAATAAATGAGCGCTATACAAACAAAAAACAGCAGAAATCATATTTAGATTTTGAAGACCTTCTTTTGTTTACACAACACTTATTAACAAATGATGAAGTTAAAAACATACTCTCTGAGAAGTATAAATATATAATGATTGATGAGTATCAGGATACTAATGAAACACAATACAATATTTTTATGCCTATTCTGAAGAACTTGTTAACCGGGAATTTATTTGTGGTTGGTGATGAGAAGCAAAGCATTTATATGTTTAGAGAAGCTGAAGTAGAATTATTTAATCAAACAAAAAAGGAAATCAAAGTTGCCGGAAATGAAGCAAGTATTTTAGATCTGCCTCATTCATTTCGTTTGGCTCCCAATATTGCTTTGTTTACAAATTCATTATTTAGAAGACTGTTCAAGGATCCTAACCCACAGTTCAATGAAGTTCAATACAACGACCTAGTATGCGCATATCCAAATCCTTCTAAAGGAAAAGTAGAGTTGGTATTAACTGATGAAGATAATATTGGTGAAGCTGAACTTGTTGCACGAAAAGTATTACAATTGATAGAAAATACAGAATACAACTATAGATTTGAGAATATAACGGTTTTATGTAATAAGAGAAAAAATTTTCTGGAATTAGAACAAGCATTTAGTGAATATGGAATCCCATTTTCAATTGTAGGTGGAAAAGGATTTTATCAACAACAGCTTATTTATGATATTCACAATTACATGTCTTTTTTAATCAATCCGAAGAATGATTTGGCATTGGCAAGTATTTTAAGAGCTCCTTATTATGGTTTATCAGATGTTCAGTTAACAAAATTATTATTAACTGAAGGCAATATTTTAGTTGAAAAACTAAAGCAATTTCCTGAATTTGATTCAATTTTGGAATTACTTAATAATCATTTACATTCTGCAAAAATATTAAAGCCAAACGAACTAATTAGAAAAATAAATACCGATACTGGTTACTGGACTTATCTTGCAAGTAAATCAAATGCTGACCAAGAAACAGCTAATCTTGAGAAGCTTATTCAAAAATCAATTTATATCAGTGAACAGGGGTTTCATACACTTTTTGATTTTGTAAATTATTTGCATGATGCTATAAATAATATTGAGGATGAAGGTCAAGCTGATTTGAACTCAAGTGATAACACAGTAAAAATAATGACAATTCACCAATCAAAGGGGTTGGAATTTAAAGTTGTTATTCTATTTAAAACAAATCAGAAAAGCTTTGATGAAAAATTGAAATCGAAAGAAATTACTGTTGATAAAAACTTTGGTATTTTATCGAAGTTACCTGTAAATAACAATTATTTCGAAGAATATAAACAAGCCCCGATAATTGGAATTTATAATTACATTCAAAAGAAAAAATTAAATGCTGAATTAAAAAGATTACTATATGTTGCCATTACAAGAGCAGAGCAGCATTTAATAATAACAGCAGAACTTAAGAAAGAAAAATTTTGGCCGGATTCGTTTGCATCAATGATATTTGATGCTTTCTCGATCAATAATGAGGAAACCGAAATAAGTTTAAACGATGATTTAGTCTTAATGAAATTTATTAATGGTGAATATTCTTTAGAAAAAAAAGAGCTTAAAATGACAATTTCAATTGAAAAAAATATTGAATATGCGAATAAGCTTATAAAAGAAGATAGTAAAGTAACCTTAAGTGAATATCAAATTCACGTTAATGATATTAAATCTTCCGAAAAGAATGAAATTATATCGGCCTCTAAGATAAGTTTATTTTTGAATTGCCCAAGAAAGTATGAGCTGACCTATGAATTTGGTTATGGTGAATTGACAAAACTCTTTATAGAAGAGTCAGACTTCGAATTTAGTTATAAGGAAGATGAATTAAATATTCCAGGCAATACTGTTGGAAGTGTTGCACATTCCATTTTAGAGAAAAATATACCAATCACAGAAATTGAAAAAGAAATAACCTATTTAATTAATAAAGAAGAGTCGGTAATATCTTTTAACAATACGAAAAAGAAAATGTTGATAAACGAAATAACTGAATTAATAAATAAATTCTATGATTCAGAATCGTTTGAATATTTAAATAAATTTAATAAATCGTACAATGAAATTGAATTTTATAAACGAGAATCGAACTA
>PVMS01148957.1_pt1 | contig 16245 bp, 14 predicted proteins | sample 1853461 | NCBI WGS metagenome assembly PVMS01 (sample SAMN08582032, study PRJNA380276) | Marine sediment metagenome, whole genome shotgun sequencing project. | isolation source: ocean sediment barecode stripped | collected 2017 | reverse complement strand
GCCTACCAGCCTCGTTGGCAGCTATGCGCAGCCGAACTGGCTCATCGACCGGGCTCGACTCGGTCATCGATTGCCGCCCCGGGTGCTGCTGAATGAGTTGTGGCGGGTGCCGGCTGCACAGCTGACCGAAGCCCAGAACGATGCCACCCTCATCGCCCTGGACGATCAGCGCCGGGCGGGCGTGGATATCGTGACCGACGGGGAAATGCGACGTGAGAGCTATTCCAATCGATTTGCGAATGCGCTCGACGGGGTCGATATCGATACGCCGGGCGAGGCCATCGACCGGACCGGCAAGCCTGTCCCGGTGCCGCGCGTGGTCGGTCCGATCGCGCGCCGGGAACCCGTGGAGGCACCCTTCGTCGAGTTCCTGAAATCGCACACCGACAAACCGATCAAAATCACGCTGCCCGGTCCGTTCACCTTGGCCCAGCAGGCGCAGAACGACTACTACCCGGATGAGGGCAGCCTGGCGCTGGCCTATGCCGATGCCGTCAACCAGGAGTTGCGTGATCTGTTCGCCGCGGGTGTGGACATCGTTCAACTCGACGAGCCCTACGTGCAGGCGCGTCCGGAAGCTGCAAGGGAGTACGCAGTCGAAGCCATCGACCGGGCATTGGACGGGGCGAGCGGTACCACCGCCCTGCATGTCTGTTTTGGTTACGGCAAGCATGTGGCCGACAAACCGGACGGCTATGCGTTTCTCGAGGAACTCGATGATTGTCTTGCGGACGAGGTTTCGCTGGAGTGTGCGCAACCACGTCTGAAAATGGATCTGTTGCAATTGCTGCCATCGAAACGGGTGCATGTTGGCGTCCTCGACCTGCGCGACGTTGCCGTCGAGTCTCCGGAGGTGGTTGCCGAACGGATTCGCGCGGCGCTGGAGTATCTGCCGTCGGAGCGGCTGATCGTGGCGCCGGATTGCGGGATGAAGTACCTGCCGCGAGACGTCGCGTTCGCGAAGCTTACGAACATGGTGCGCGGACGGGACATCGTTCGCGACGAACTTTGAGGAACAACATGAACGTCGAAGACTGCCACGCGGTGATCGTCAGTTTCGAAACCCAGCCTGAGACGCAATCGGAGGCATCCGCGCAGTAGGACTCTCGATGTTGAGCGAAGATCAGATCCAGGCGGCCGCCGGGCGATTACACCGGGCGGAACAGGAACGTCAGCAGATTCGCGCCACGTCGGCCGAGTTTCCGGACATGACCATGGACGATGCCTATGCCATCCAGGATGCCTGGGTGCAACTGAAGCTCGCCAAGGGTGTGAGCATCAAGGGGCGAAAGATCGGCCTCACGTCGAGGGCCATGCAGGATGCGATGAAGATCAGCGAGCCGGACTACGGCACGCTGTTGAGCGACATGTTTTTCGATGATGGGTCCGAAATCGAGGCGGCGCAGTTCACGGACCCACGCATCGAGGTTGAGCTGGCCTTCGTGCTCAAGGCCGACCTCGAAGGCGAGCACGTGACCTTGCCGGATGTGCTGAACGCGACGGATTACGTCGTGCCGGCCATGGAGATCATTGCGGCGCGTAGCTTTCGAGTGGACCCGGATACGGGTGCACCGCGCAACGTGCTGGACACCATCGCCGACAACGCCGCCAATGCCGGAATCGTTATGGGCGGCCGGCCGGTGCGTCCCATGGACGTGGATCTGCGATGGGTGGGAGCGTTGTTGTATCGCAACGGAGTCATTGAAGAGACCGGCATTGCGGCCGGCGTGCTCAATCATCCCGGCAACGGTCTGGTCTGGTTGGCGCGCAGGTTCGCGCGTCACGCCATCGCGTTGGAAGCCGGCAGCGTGGTTCTCGCCGGATCTTTCACCCGCCCGGTCGCAATACGCCCAGGAGACACGTTCCACGCCGAGTACGGCCCCCTGGGCGGCATCTCCTGCCGGTTCGTTTAGCCTGATGACAACGTGATGCACACCTGATGACAGACGAATCCGGGCCTCGGCCAACACGTGTCCTGCATGTCGTTGGCAGCCCCAAAGGGGCGTCCTCGGCCTCGACCCGCATCGCCCGTGCGTTCCTGGACACCGTCCTGGAGGCGAACGGGGACTGCGAGCTGACCACCGTCGACGTGTGGACCGCAGACCTGCCAACCTTTGGACGCGATATGGCGATCGCGAAGCTCGCGCCAATCGTGGGTGAGCAACGCACGCCCGAGCAGGAGGCGGGTTGGCGGGTCGTTGAATTGTTCGTGGCGGACTTCGCCCGGTATGACAAGGTGGTGATCTCGACGCCGATGTGGAACTTCGGCCTGCCCTACGCACTGAAGCACTACATCGATCTTCTCGTGCAGCCGGGCTTGAGCTTTGGCGTGGACGCGTCGGGAGAGCACGTCGGGTTGTTGGAAGATCGCCCCGTTCAGTTGGTTCTGACCCGCTCCAGCCCAATGGCGGAGGGTAGTCCGGAGGATTTCCTGCTGCCGTACCTGAAGCACGTTCTTGGCTTCATCGGGCTTTGCGACGTGAGCGCCATCATCGTCGAAGGCACGACGTTGCCGCAGCCTGCTCGAGACAGCCTCATCGGGCGCCACTGCGAGGAGGCGCGGGTTGCGGCCGCCCGTTTCTGACTCGATGGACTTTTGATAGACCTCTGATGGAAGGAGCGCGCAAGCCACTCAAACAATCGCAGCTGGTGCTGTTCGGCCTGCCGGAATTCGCCGTGTACCTGGCGGTCATTCCCATGGCGTTGTACCTGCCGTTTTTCTACTCGCGAGATCTTGGCCTCGATATCGCAGACATCGGTCTGTTGCTCATGGTCGCGAGGATCTCGGACGTTGTAACGGATCCGCTGATTGGTTGGCTGAGTGATCGAACGAAAACTCGTTGGGGCCGGCGCAAGCCGTGGATGGTGGGAGGAGCGCCCATCATGATGCTCGCCGCGTACCAGCTCTTTGCCCCCAGCGTAACCGTGACCAACACCTACCTGTTGGTGTGGTCGGTCGTTCTGTGGTTCGGTTGGACGCTGATCAACATCCCGTACTTTGCCTGGGGGGCGGAGCTTTCAGACGACTACCATGAGCGCACCCGCATAACGGGTTGGCGCCAGGCCTTCGGTTTTGCGGGCAACATCAGCGTGCTGCTGGTCCCCGTTGCGTCCTCGCAACTGTTCGATTACGGGGGCGTACCGAAGGAGTCGCTGATCGTCATCGGCGGCATGGTGCTGGTGTTGCTTCCGCTGCTCATCGGGCTGACCGTGTGGAGGCTTCCGGAACGCAGAGTCGTCGCGCCCACCGAGGGTTCGGTGCTGAAGAACATGCGAGCCATGCTGTCGAATGGCTCGTTTCTGATCCTGTTCTTCGGTTTCACCCTGATGTCCCTGGGCACCACTGCCATCGGCACGCTGTTCATGCTGTTTGCGACGTTTGCGATGCAGCTCGAGCGTGAAGCGCAACCGATCCTGCTGGCCTACTTTGCGGTCAACATGCTTGGGCTGCCTTTCTGGGTGTGGCTGTCGCACAAGGTAGGCAAGCGCCAGGCCTGGTCGATCGGTACGTTGGTCATGATGATATTCACCCCGGCTTATCTGCTGCTCGATCCTGGCGAGCTTGTTCCGTTTGTGTTCATCACCGCCGTGATCGGTTTCGCCGGTGGTAACTTTCAGGCGTTGTCGATGTCGATGAAAGCCGACGTAATCGACATTGCAGCGCGCCGCGGCGGTGAGAGCATCGCCGGAGCCTACATGGCAGTCTGGTCCCTGGGCGCCAAGACGACCCAGGCTCTGGCGGTCGGCATTACACTGCCGCTGCTGGGTTGGTTGGGATTCGATCCGAGAGTAGAGAACGGACCCGATGAGATCGACGCGCTGAGGTTCGTCTTCGCCTTGCTTCCGGCCTCGTTCTACCTCCTGGCCATCGCCACGATCAGCCGTTATCCGATCACCAAGGCGCGCCTCGAAAGTCTACGCGACGCCTTTGATCGGCGCGCCCAGCGGAAAGCCGTTCGCCAAATGGAGTAAGCTTGCCGGGAGTTGCGCCAAGGGAGGGGATGGTGAAACAGCGAGTTATTCACTTCGTCGTGGTAGCCGCGTTCGGGCTCTGGAGTCAGCTCGGATTGGCTGCCAAAGACGTCGGAACGATCGATTTTTCGACATCGACGGAATCGGCAGAGGCGCAAGCCCACTTCCTGCGCGGCGCCACCATTCTGCACAGCTTCGGCTGGAAACAAGCCATCGGCGAATTCAAGAAAGCCCAGGCGGCGGATCCAGATTTCGCCATGGCGTACTGGGGTGAGTCGCTGTGTTACAACCATCCGCTCATTCCGGAGATGGATCGGCAAACACCCCAGGACGTATTGACCAGGCTGGGCCCCACGCTCGATGCGCGCTTAGCGAAAGCCTCGACGGCGCGCGAGCAGGGCTTTCTGCTGGCCGTGGAAGCTCTGTTTTTCGGCGAGGGCGACATCAAGGCGCGACGTACCGCGTACATGGAGGTGCTGCGCGACCTGTACGAGGCAAATCCGGACGATGACGAGGTGGCCGCGTTCTATGCGCTGTCGCTGATCAGCGCCGGCGGTGCCGCGGGCAAGGCCGGGGAACGCCAACGCGTTCTGGCGGGCTCAATCGCGATGCAACTGTTCGCGCGCAATCCCGATCATCCGGGCGGCGCGCACTACACCATCCATGCATTCGACGATCCGGTTCACGCCCCGCTCGCGCTGCCAGCGGCACGCAAGTTCGCCGGCATAGCGGCGGCCGTTTCCCACGCGCGGCACATGCCCACCCACATTTTTATCCAGCTTGGCATGTGGGAACAGGTCTCCGCGTCGAATCAATCAGCGTACCAAGCGGCGGTGGATCTCTGGGAGCCGGGTGACAGCGCCGGGGACATGGTTCATGCGCTGGATTGGGGGCAGTACGGTGATCTTCAGCTGGGTGACTACGAGCGTGGCCGGATGTGGGTCGAACGAATGAAAAAGATCGCCGTGCAGAACGGCTTGCAGCCGCGGCTCGCGGCCGTGCTGCCACGCGTCGAAGCAAGGCTGATCATCGAGACGCAACAATGGCAGACGCAGCCGGTGAGCGACGCCTCGACGGCTCCGGAGCTGTTGGCCACGGGCCTCAGTGCGGTGAATCTCGGTGACACAGCGCTCGCGGAGCAGGCGTCCAGGGCGCTGGCCAGGCTCGCGGAACAGGCCGCGGCGGAAGAATCGTTCTACAACCGGCGAACTGCGCCCCTGCAGATCATGCAAAGGCAGGTTGCCGGTGCCGGGCTGATTGCCAGCGGCAGCACGGAGCAAGGCCTGGCACTCCTGGAGGAATCGGTGGGAATCGCCGATCAGATGCCGGCGCCTCGCGGCGCCGCCAATCCGATCAAACCCGCCCACGAGTTCTACGGCGAGGCGCTGCTGGCGGCTTCGAGACCGGCCGATGCGGTGCAGCACTTCGATGTCCAACTGATGCGCACGCCCAACCGGCCGTTGTCGCTGTTGGGGTTGGCTCGTTCGTATGTCGCGTTAGGAGACGAAGACGCCGCGCGCGAGGAATACCGACGACTTGCCGAAGTGTGGCAGAACCGGGACTTTCCGGCGTTGCGCGAGGCTGACGTGTATCTGGCGGGAACCCAGAGCCCGTAATTGGTGAACGTAGTTCGAACGTGACAAAGGCTCACGAAAGCGATCTGGAAGCGACGGGTTCGCCGTCGCGGCGCGACTTCATGGCGCAGATAGTGAGTGGCGCGGCGCTGGGTGCCTTGGCAACGTTGCCGGGAGAGGCTCGCGCCGCCCCGGATCCCATGCCTTCCGGAATCACAGCGCCCAATGACGAGTCGTATTGGCGTTGGGTTGCGGATCAATTCGTGATTCGCGACGACGTCACCTACATGAACACCGGCACGCGCGGACCGTCGCCGCGTAGCGTCGTGGAGGCGCAGTGCAACGCGATTCAGGCATGCGACGCCGATCGCCTGAGCTACGCCCGGCACGTGCAGAACGAAGCCTTCAGGGAACGTTTGCACGAGAAGATGGCTGCGTTCCTGGGCTGTGATCCGGACGAGGTGGCGTTGACCAACAACACCACCGAGGGGATGGCATTCGGCACCTTCGGTCCCGACATGCAGCCTGGTGACGAGATCATTTACACCAACCATGATCATTCGAGCGGCGCGCAACCGATCAATCTGCGCGCTGCCCGGTACGGTGTGATACCCGTGATGGTTGATTTGTCCGATGCGAAGTTCCATCCGCCCGAGAGTCCCGACCAGATTGCAGAAGCCATCGAAGCTGCGATAACGTCGCGTACCCGGCTGATCAGCTTCTGCCACATCAACTACACCGACGGCTGCGTCTTGCCAGCCAAGCAGATCTGCGCGATGGCGCGCGACAAAGGTATCCTGACGCTGGTTGATGGGGCGCATCCGCCCGGCATGATGGATCTCGATCTGCATGACCTCGGCTGCGAGATGTACGCGGGCGCGGGCCACAAGTTTTTGCTCGCCTCGATGCTCAGTGGAATTTTCTATGTCCGTCGGGACGTGCAGGATCGAATCTGGCCGACCATCTACTCGGGCCCGATCGACGGGCTGTCGATGTACGGGACGGAACAAGCGCCCGGCAGCTACCTGGATCGATCGAAAACCGCGCGCAAGTTCGAGATTCATGGATCCGGCAGCTACGCCACTCAAGCTTCGCTGGACGCCGCGTTGGATTTCCACAACGCGATTGCGCCCCGTGCGATCGAAGCGCGAGACCGTTACCTGGCCGCGCGCGTCCGGGAAGGACTGCGCGATATCCCCGGCGTGGAGGTGCATGCGTCGGACGACCCAGCGCTGGGATGCGGGCTGGTTGCATTCAAACTGAGAAACGTGGCTACGGTCGAGTTGAACGATCTGCTGTGGGACCGGCACCGGATCTACATCCGCAACGTCACCCACCCCGAGATCGGCTGGGACATCAATCGGGCCTCGCTGCACATCATGGTGAATGCCAACCAGGTCGACGATTTCATCGGCGCGGTGGAGGAGATTGCGAAGGAAAGTCGTTCCTGATCCTCTCAACCTTTACGAGGCAAACACACCATGACTGATCTCGCCTTCAAGTCGGCGATCGAACTGGCCGCAGCGATCAGACGCAAGGAAGTAAGCTCGCTGGAGCTCACCGACCTCTACATCGAACGCGTGGGAAAGTACGATCAGGAAATCAATGCGGTGGTCGTGCACGACTTCGAACGCGGTCGTGACGCGGCCCGGGCTGCGGACGAAGCGCTCGCGAACGGGGAAGACCTGGGTCCTCTGCACGGTCTGCCCATGACCATCAAAGAGGCCTACGACATTGCCGGATTACCCACCACATGGGGTATCCCGGAGCACAAGGACAACATCGCCACGCAGGACGCAGAATCGGTTCGCCGCCTGAAACAAGCGGGCGCCCATTTCTTCGGCAAGACCAACGTGCCGCTCGAGCTGGCCGATTTTCAGAGTTTCAATGACATCTATGGCACTACCAGCAACCCGTGGAATCTCGAGCGCGGTCCCGGTGGTTCGTCCGGGGGCTCGTCGGCCGCACTCGCGGCGGGGCTGACCGGGCTCGAAGCGGGTTCGGACATCGGCGGTTCGATCCGCAACCCTGCGCATTTCTGCGGCGTCTACGGTCACAAACCCACCTGGGGTGTAGTGCCGGATCAGGGTCATGCACTACCTGGCTCTCTGGCGCCCCCCGATATCGCCGTGGTGGGACCGCTGGCTCGCAGCGCCGAGGATCTGGCGCTGTCCATGGACATCGTAGCGGGTGCCGATCCCATGCACGCGGGCGGGTGGGAGCTGCACCTGCCGAAACCCCGACACACCCGGCTTGCGGACTATCGCATTGCCATATGGCCTACCGACGCACTCGCCCCCGTTTCACAGGAGATCGCGGATCGCGCGCAGATGGTGGGCGACACCCTGGCCAAGCTTGGCGCGACGGTTTCGGATAGCGCCCGGCCGGAGATCGATCTGGAGGCGAGCCTGCACACCTACTACAGCCTGTTGTGGGGCGTGATGTCGGCCGGATACTCGGAAGAACAGCGTGCGGAGAATCGAGCTCGGCAATCCACACTGGCACCCGACGACATGAGCATGGAGGCAATATTGACGCGCGACTCCGTGCAGGAGCACTCGCGTTGGCTGGAAAACAGCAACCAGCGATTTCACATCCGCAACGCCTGGCGCGCCTTTTTCAACGACTGGGACATTCTCATCTGTCCCCAGACCGCCACCACCGCCTTCCCGCACGATCACGGCGAGTACCTGCATCGCGTGCTCACGGTCGACAACGAAGAGCAGGACTACTTCCAACAGATCTTCTGGGCGGGCGTGATCACCGTCGCGCACCTGCCCAGCACGGTGTTCCCAACCGGTCCGTCCAAAGAAGGCTTGCCGATAGGGCTGCAGGCCGTCGGCGCTGAGTTCGATGACTACCTCACCATCGACTTCGCGCGATTGCTGGCCGAGGAGATTGGCGGGTTCGTTCCGCCGCCCGGATACGCGTAACGGAATCAGTCGCCGCCCACGGTTGCCCAGCACTCGATCTCCACCCGGGCACCCACCGCGAGTCCGGCGGCACCGAACGCGCTGCGCGCTGGTTTGGGTCCCGGAAAATAGGTGACATAGATATCGTTCAGCTTCGGCCATTCGGCCATGTCGGCCATCATGACGGTGCACTTCACTATCCGGTCCAGGGCGGAGCCGTTGGCTTCCAGAATGCGTTGGATGTTTGCCATGACCTGTCTGGTCTGCCCTTCGATGCCGCCCGGGGCGAGATCCAGGGTGCCGGGAAGGTTGCCGAGCTGGCCGGAGAGATAGAGCATGTCACCGACACGCACCGCCTCGGAAAATGGCAGGTTGAGGCTCTTCGCGCGATCCGAGGCGAGATACTCGACCTCCACGTCGGCCCATGCCGAGGAGACGAACAAAAGGCAGGCCAGCGCGGTGGTCGGTAGTCTCCGGATCAAAGGCATCGAGGTGTCCTCATCTGTTGATGCCGGTATGTTAAACGATGAGTCTCGCTTGTCAGCGGTGGGTGCGTGGCGCGCTGGTTGTATCATCAGCCCGATGAGCTACGGGAGGTGTTGTGTTTCACACCAGACTTTGCGACCTGCTCGGCATACGCTATCCGATTCTGCAGGGCGCCATGCAAGGCGCGGGCGGCCCTGAGCTGGTCGCGGCGACCAGTAACGCGGGTGGGCTCGGTGTGTTACCGACCTTCGGGGGTACGGAGAAACAGCTGCGCGCCGACATCGAGGCCGCGCGCAAGCTCACGAGCAAGCCATTCGGCGTCAACATCACCCCCATCGGCCCTGCGTTCACCGAGTCGCGGGCGCGCATCATTGCGGAACTCGAGGTTCCAGTGGTCACCACCGGCCGAGGCGACCCGGGTACCCCCATCGTTCAGATGCTGAAGGAATCCGGGATTATCGTCATTCCGGTCGTTCCGAGTGTGGCGCATGCGCGCCGGGTCGAAGAGGAGGGTGCGGATGCGATCGTCGCCTCCGGTACTGAAGCCGGCGGCCATGTGGGCCGGGTCGCGACGTTACCGCTGGTGCCCCAGGTGGTCGACGCGGTAAAACTGCCGGTGGTGGCCGCGGGCGGCATCGCGGATGGTCGCGGGTTCCTGGCGGCGCTGGCGTTGGGCGCCTGTGGGGTCCAACTTGGTACGCGGCTTATCGCGACCTCGGAGAGTGACGCCCCGAATCGTTTCAAGCAGCGCGTGTTGGAGGCACACGAAACCGACACGCTGGTGACCAGCATGCTGACCGGGAAACCCGTGCGCACGATCCAGACGCCGACCTTGCGAGAGTACGAAGCCGCTCGACTCGATGGAGCGGACGAGCAGGAACTGGACGCCATACGGAAACGTTACCGCCAGCGGGTGCGGGAACACCTGGAATTTGCCGCCGTCGCGGGCCAGATCAGCGGGCTCGTACGCAAGATTGAGCATGTCGACGATATTTTCACCCACATCATCGACGATGCGGCGCGGTTGCTGGAGGCGGTGCGGCGGTTGAAGGGGCTGCCGGGAACGTGATCACGCAAGGCGACGGCATGACCAATAGGAATTACTTACGCGGCTTGGTCATCTTGCTCATTTTTTTGATGTTCGGGCCTGAACTCGGCATCGGGCTGGAGATGGTTGTGCTCATGGACTTCCTGGGGGTCGAGCTCTTCCTCCTCGCGCTTCTCCTTGGCCTCCGTCTGCCCTACGCGACGAACCTGGTTCACTCGGCTTGGATGAAGATGGACCCGTACTACTTCGTCCCGACGCGTGCGCAGATATTGAGTTGTCCCGGTTTGCTCGCTCACACACTTCCCGGTCCCGCGAGTTTTTACGTTCTGCTGGCATTAGGTGGGGTGATCGCTGCCCTTTGAAGGAGTCACGATAGGGCATGACGCGAACGATCAGCAAAGATGAAGCACGTCGGTTTTACGACAAATTCGGGGCCAAGCAGGATCGACAAGGATTCTATGAGGATGAGCCCCTTGATCGGCTGATTGAACTGGGCAGGTTTTCTGAGGCGCAATGCGTGTTCGAGCTTGGTTGCGGGACGGGGCGATTGGCGGCCCGGCTGCTGTCGGATCACCTTCCCGAGTCGGCCCGCTATATCGGCGTAGACCTGAGTCCGACGATGGTACGGCTTGCCAAGGATCGACTCGCGCCGTTCGGCGAACGATGTGAGGTTCACGCGAGCGACGGAGAGTTTGAAATCTCCCGTTACGGGGGACCCTTCGACAGGGTCGTGAGTACGTACGTTCTTGATTTGCTCAGTCTGGCGGACATTCAGAACTGCCTGACGGCAGCCCACGCCGCGATGGCGGAGGGAGGTTTGTTCTGCCATGCCGGTCTGACAAGAGGGACCGGCCCGGTTTCACGGACAACGAGCGCGCTGTGGACCCTGGTTCACCGGATCAATCCAATGCTGGTTGGTGGTTGTCGTCCGTTGACGTTGGCTGATCTCATGCCGGAGAGCCAGTGGCAGTTGATGCATCGGGAGGTCGTTGTCAGTGCCGCAATACCGTCGGAGGTCATTGTGTCGACTTGTCTTCGATGATCAGCGCCAGCATCGACTCGAGATTTTTCTGAAACGTCCGTCGGCTCGCGTAGCCGCTCAGCCAGGTCTGCAGTTGCTGGTAGTAGATGGAGTAAAGACACCGGGCGAACAGCTTCGTATCGACACCCGTGCGCAACTTTCCTCGTTCTTTGGCGTTGTCCACGAGATAGGACAATTTGCCGACAATCGCGTTGGCGATGTTGTTCATGTCGGCTATCCGCGCCTCGTTACTCAGGAATGTCAGCTCTCGAATCAACTCCCGGGCAATCGCCACGTCCCGGCCATGATATTGAATGAAACCGTTGAACAGTCTCATGGTTTGTTTGAGTAACGAATCGGACGTCTTGATCTTGCGGTACGTATCTTCGATCAACTGGGTCATCTCGTCACGAAACACCAGTATCAGCAGATCTTCCTTGGACTTGGCATAGAGAAACAGAGTGCCTGCGGCGATACCCGCGGCATCTGCGATTTTCTGAGTCGTCGTGTTGTCGTAGCCCTGTGCATGAAAAAGGTGTCGCGCGGCGTCAATGATCCGCTCGAGCTTTTCGCGTTTGTTGCGTTCACGCCGACCTTCACTCACAGCAACGTCAACGCCAGGGTCTGATTCAGTCTTCATTGGTATTGGGTTCCGACGGTGTGACCCGGATAAAGATTGACATCCGACTGGCGGTCAATTTAAATGACTGCGCTCATTTTTACAAGTTTGGTTGGAGAAAAGGGGAGGCACGATGCCCGCACGTACCGGCGCGCAGTTCTTGGAGGGCTTGAAAAACGACCGAGAGGTCTGGGTGGACGGTGAGCGCGTAGACAACGTCGTTGAGCATAGCTCGCTCTCCGGCGCCGCCCATGCCCTGGCGGAGGTCTTCGACCTGCAGCACGATCACCCGGAGTGCTGCTTGATGCCGGACCCGGAAACCGGCGAACTCATCAACATCAGTCACATGATTCCTCAGTCTGTGGAAGACCTCCGTCAGCGACATGGGTGCCTGGAGAAAACGGCGGAATACTCAGTGGGGCTGATGGGGCGTACGCCAGACTATTTGAATGTCACCTATGCCGGATTTGCCGGTCGTGCCGAGGAATGGGCGATCAATGGCAACGAACAAGGGGCTCAGAATCTCGTCGACTATCAGAAGAAGTTGCGCCGGGAAGACCTCTCGCTGACGCACACGCTGGTGCAACCCACCATCGACAAGGCGCTGGGGGACGCGCCTCACGCGGGTAACACCATTGCGCTGCGAAAAATCGAAGATACCGAACATGGCATCATCGTTTCGGGTGCTCGTGTCTTGTCCACGCTTGCGCCCTTTTCTGATGAGCTTGCCGTTTATCCGGGTCACCCCCTGCCGGAAGGGGCAGACGACTACGCACTGTCTTTCTGCATCCCGATGTCGACCCCCGGTTTGAAGTTCATCTGCAGAGATTCGGTGTCGACATCGAGCAACATCTTCGACCACCCGCTCTCCCATCGTTTTGACGAGCAGGATGCGTTCGTCATATTCGATCGCGTTGAAGTCCCGCACGATCGCGTTCATGTGGACTGCAATCTCGAGGTGTATAACTACGTGATGAGTCAGTCCTGGTGGCAGAACATCATGCAACAGACCACGGTACGGGCACTGACGAAACTCGAATTTGCCTGGGGTGTGGCCAGCCGCATGGTGGATGCCATCAACGCCAACCAACCGCCCACGTTACAGATGCTGGGTGAAATCTGGTCGTACGCAGAGATGACCCGCGCGTGCTTGAATGCGGCGATCGAAGGTGCCAAGGACTCTGGAAGCGGCATGTGGTTGCCGGACAGCCGGCCTTTTTCTGCGATCCGTGCAACGATGCCGGGATGGATGGTGCGTACCAACGAAATCATTCGGCAAATCGGCTCGCACCACATCTTCACCACACCCTCACGCGGCGAGTTGGACGATCCGGGATTGCGCCCCTTGATCGACCACCACCTGGCCGGTGCGGGAGATGTGGACGCCGAAACGCGCGCGCGCGTGTTTCGCCTGGGGTGGGACTTTGCCGGAAGCGGTTTGGCCGTTCGCAACGAGCAATACGAGCGGTTCTATCTGGGTTCGGCGGGGCGCAACTACCAGATGGCGCATATCAACGCAGATCGAACCAGGGCCGATCAACTGGTTGATCGATTTCTAACCGAAGACTTGAGTTGAACGCATCGACGCGGGTGCAGGGAGACACGATGGACGGAGTAACTGAACTGGGTTACGTACGCTTTGGCGTATCGGATTTGTCGGAATGGAGGGATTTCGCTACTTCACTGTTGGGATTGCAGATCGTGGAGGATGGCGCGCCCGACACGCTCTTTCTACGTACGGACTACTGGCACCATCGCATCATTCTCGAACAGGATGCGTGTGACGATTTGACGACTGCGGGCTTCCGCGTGGCGGGCGCTGAGGAGTTTGCCGCCCTGCAACGACGCCTGAAAGATGCCGGGGTCAACTTTGAACAGGGCAGCGACGAACAAGCGGCGCAACGCTGCGTGCTGGACGTGATGAGCCTGTCCGATCCCGCGGGCAACCCGCTGGAAATTTTCCATGGCCCGCAGATCGATACCCACAAACCCTTTCACCCAAGCCGGCCAATGCATGGCCGATACGTGACGGGCGAGGGTGGCGTGGGACACATGATTCTGCGTAATGCAGGCCTGGATGACACCTATGCGTTTTACAGACTGTTGGGCATGCGCGGTGGTATTGAGTACAAGATCACGACGCCAGACGGCAATGTCGCCGAGATTTTGTTCATGCACTGCAACTCGCGGGACCACACCGTGGCATTTGGCCCACCCAGCACCAAGAGCATCAACCACCTGATGCTGGAAGTAGACAACCTGGACGACGTGTTCATGACCTATGAACTCGTCCAGGCAAGCCAGTATCCGGTGATGATCAGCCCCGGCAAGCACGCCAACGACCATATGTTTTCGTTCTATTTCGCAACCCCATCGCGATGGCTGGTGGAGATTGGCTGGGGTGGGCGTCCCGCGACTCATCAGTCCGAATACTACACACGCGATACCTATGGGCACGATTCCAGCAAAGATATGGGCCCGGGGATGAGCATCGACACACCCAAGGAGTAGGACCGTGAGCGAAGTGACTTTGCCAGAGGTAGCCTCGCCGCTACATTTTATCGGGGGAGAATTTGCCGCGGCTGTAGCCGGTGGTACGTTCGAAGTGATCAACCCCGCGACGGAAGAACTGACCACCATGGCCGCGCGCGGTGACGCCGCGGACATCGATGCCGCCGTGCGTGCCGCAAAAGAGTCGTTCGACGATGGCGCCTGGTCTCGCGTCAAACCCGAATTTCGGCGCAAAGTCATGTTCAAGGCTGCCGACCTGATGGAAGCCCGGGCGGACGAGATCGTTAAGCTGCAGTCTCTGGAAATGGGTGGTCCCATTGGCCCGGAGCACAAAGGGCCTCATCCCATGATTTCGCGTTCTGCGTGGAATTTTCGCTTTTTCGCCGAAGAGCAGGAACTGGCCGGCAACCATTCGTTCAACCGCGACGACACCCTGCTGACCTACACGATGAGCGATCCCGCTGGGGTGTTCGGGCTCATCACTCCCTGGAACGGGCCCTTCATGCTGTCCACCTGGAAGATGGCGCCGTGTTTGGCCTATGGCAATTCTGCGGTGCACAAGCCGTCGGAACTCTCACCCCTGTCGATCCGCGTGTTGTGCGAGATTTTTCAGGAAGCGGGCATGCCCGCGGGTGCTTACAACATGGTGCTCGGTTACGGGCAGGAAGCCGGCATCCCGCTGGTCGAGCACGACGATGTGATCGGTGTTTCGTTCACCGGATCACCGGCGACAGCGCGAGACATTGCATCTCGAGCAGCGAAATCGTTGAAGAGAACGTCGTTCGAGTTGGGCGGCAAGTCGGCGAACATCATCTTCGCGGATGCCGATCTGAAAAAGGCGATTCCCGCGGCGGCGATGTCGATCTTCATGAACGCCGGTCAGGCGTGTGTTGCCGGATCGAGGATTCTGGTGCAACGGCCCATATTCGAAGAGTTTCTTGCCGGTTTTGAGAAAGCGGCAGCGAACTGGAAAGCGGGTAGCCCGTTCGATAGGTCCACGCGGCTCGGTCCGCTCGTTTCCAAGCGACAATACGATCGAGTCATGGGGTATCTGGCATCCGCCCGGGACGAAGGCCGGATCCTGTTTGGCGGCGATCGACCCGAAGGCCTGGACACCGGTTACTTCGTGGCGCCCACGGCCATCGTTGACGTGGACAGCAGTGCGAAGGTTTGTCAGGAAGAGATATTTGGACCGGTGGCCGTGATCATGCCGTTTGACGATGCGGATCATGCCTTGGAAATTGCCAATGATTCAGACTACGGCCTGGCCGGATACATCTGGACCGATTCCCAGACCACGGCGCACTACGTCAACCATCGTCTGCAAACCGCAATGATCTGGATCAATGCGGGCTTTGACCGGGATTTACGACAACCGTTCGGGGGCATCAAAAACAGTGGGCGAGGTCGGGAAGGCGGTAACTTCAGCCGTGAGTTCTATACCGAAACCCGGTTTACTTCCTTCCCGCTCGTTCCCCGCTGACAGTCGAGTTTCGTTATGACTAACACTGTTGACATTCCGAGTGTGCTCACCGATTCGCTCGTTGTTTCGCTGAACACCATTGCGACTGCGACGCTTACCCATCAGCTTCAGATGCGTGGCATACGCAGCACTTTTCTAAGTGGCCTGAAACCCTTGCACCCGGATAAGCGGATGGTGGGACGTGCGCGCACGCTTCGCTACGTCGCGTTGAGAGAAGATCTGCAAAAGGAGTTCGGAGGCGGCATCAACGCGCAGAAACGTGCCGTGGAAAGCACGGAACCTGGTGATGTGCTGGTGATTGAAGCACGCGGTGTTCCGGACGCGGCGACCATCGGCGACATTTTTTCGACCCGAGCTTTCAGCCTGGGAGGTGCAGGTATCGTCACGGATGGTGCACTGCGCGACACCCCCGCAATCGCCGCCATTGGTGAACCGGTTTACCACCTGGCGTCTCACGGCGCCACGCTGGGGCGTCATCACATGCCTTTCTCCATCGACGAACCGGTCACCTGTGCGGGCGTGTTCGTCGTGCCTGGTGATGTAGTCGTGGGCGATGGCGAAGGTGTGGTGGTGATTCCGGCAGCGTTGCTTGAGGAGGTGGTCAGCCATGCGCTGGCTC
>PVMS01172156.1_pt1 | contig 16247 bp, 29 predicted proteins | sample 1853461 | NCBI WGS metagenome assembly PVMS01 (sample SAMN08582032, study PRJNA380276) | Marine sediment metagenome, whole genome shotgun sequencing project. | isolation source: ocean sediment barecode stripped | collected 2017 | reverse complement strand
GCGCGAAATTGACACAATGCAGAAATTGAGAGTTTGTTTACGTATCAGCCATTAAAAAAGGCGCCTTAGGCGCCTTTTTGGGTTTTAAAACAGCCATGACTAGTCGTCTTCAGGCCCATCTTTGTCATCTTCGTCATCAGGTATATCCAGGCCTTTAGCCGCCATGATATCGCGATCTACAAGCTGCACGTAGGCCATGGGAGCGTTATCGCTGACGCGGTTTCCGCATTTGAGGATGCGCGTATAACCGCCGGGGCGGTCTGCGAAGTGCGGGCCCAGTTCATCGAATAGTTTACCAACGATTTCGCGGTCGCGCAGGCGTGCAAATGCCAGGCGGCGATTCGCTACGCTAGCGGTGCCAGCCAGTGTAATGAGGGGCTCAACAACTTTACGAAGTTCTTTTGCTTTTGGTACGGTCGTTTTAATTTGTTCGTGACGCAACAACGACACCGCCATGTTTTTGAACATGGCTTTCCGATGTGAGGCATTACGGTTGAGTTGTCGACCAGAGTGACGATGTCGCATTTTATTAAAACCTGTATATTATTCAGTAACGATAGATGACGGTGGCCAGTTCTCGAGCTTGGTGCCCAGAGTAAAGCCTCGATCAGCTAACACGTCTTTAATTTCTGTAAGTGATTTTTTACCTAAATTTGGTGTCTTAAGAAGATCCGTCTCCGTGCGTTGAACCAGATCACCCACATAATAGATGTTTTCTGCCTTGAGGCAGTTCGCGGATCGAACCGTCAGCTCGAGATCATCAACTGGATTTAACAGACCAGGGTCAATTTCCGGCTCAATTTCTTCCGGTGCCTGAATAGTAGACTCTTCAAGATTCACGAAGGTCGCAATCTGCTCGTGAAGCACGGTTGCAGCACGGGTAATCGCTTCTTCGGGATCAACAGTGCCATTGGTTTTCATATTGATGATCAGGCGATCAAGGTCGGTACGTTGCTCGACGCGTGCGTCTTCCACTTTATAGGCGACGGTACCCACCGGGCTATAGATCGCATCCAGGTGCATAACACCAACTTCCTCGGTATCTTCTTCTGTTTCGCGCGCAACAGCCGTTTCGTATCCGCGCCCCTGACGTACGGTAAGGGTCATTTCAAGGCTACCCTCTTTAGAGATCGTACAAATAAAGTGGTCCGGATCAACGATTTCAGCATCGTGTTCTGTTTCAATATCCGCGGCAGTCACAACACAGGGGCCTTTTTGCTTGATCCTCAGCGTTGCTTCAGCACGGTCGTTCAAACGAACCGGCAAATCTTTGAGGTTGAGCAAAATATCGATCACGTCTTCCTGAACGCCTTTAATCGTAGAGTACTCGTGCAATACACCATCAATTTTGACAGAGATAACCGCAGCGCCTGGAATAGAAGACATCAGAATGCGGCGCATCGCATTACCCAAGGTATGCCCAAAACCACGTTCCAGCGGTTCGATAACGACGCGACATTCGTTGTTTTCGTTCTTAACTTCTACAACGCGTGGTCTCAAGAATTCAAGCGAAGCTGTTTCTTGCATGATTTAACCTGTATGATTAGTGTGACAGAAAGATTACTTAGAGTATAAAGCGACTACGAGTGCTTCTTCTATGTCAGGTGGTAATTGATCGCGGCTTGGTAACGCTTTAAATATGCCTTTTACTTTGGCTACATCCACGTCTACCCAATCCACGATGCCAATTTGTTCTGCCAGTTCAAGCGCCGCCGTTACCCGCAGTTGTTTTTTACTTTTTTCACGTACCTCAACCACATCCCCCGCTTGCACCTGGAAAGACGGGATATTAACAACCGTGCCATTAACCATGATCGTTTTATGGCTCACCAGCTGCCGTGATTCTGCACGTGTTACACCAAAGCCCATGCGATAAACAACGTTGTCAAGCCGACCTTCAAGCAATTGCAACAAATTCACGCCGGTTGACCCTTTGTTAGCGGCCGCTTTCTTGTAATAAGAAACGAATTGCTTTTCCATCATGCCGTACATGCGGCGCAGCTTTTGCTTTTCGCGCAACTGAGTACCATATACGGTTTCGCGAGGTCGACGGGCACCTGCCGTTACACCGGGGACACGATCAAATTTACACTTGGATTCGATTGAACGAGCCGGACTTTTTAAAAATAAATCCGTGCCTTCGCGGCGCGCAAGCTTACACGTAGGACCAATATATCTAGCCATTTTTAATACCCTCTATTAAACGCGTCGGCGCTTGGATGGACGACAGCCATTGTGCGGCAACGGTGTCACATCGATTAAATTCTGGATTTCAAAACCCGATGCCTGCAGAGCACGTGTGGCGGATTCACGACCCGGGCCAGGGCCATTAAATAATACATCCAGGATTTTAACGCCAAATTCTTTTGCCTTTACAGCACACTGTTCAGCCGCAACCTGCGCGGCAAAGGGTGTACTTTTACGCGAACCTTTAAAACCCGCGTGACCAGCCGATGACCAGCATAGCGTATTGCCGTGGCGATCACTGATTGTGACGATTGTGTTGTTAAAGGTTGCGTGGATATGCGCAATCCCTTCGCTCACTGTTTTCTTCGCTTTACTCGTTTTTGCCATGATGGACTACCTTATCGTTTAATCGGACGGCGGGGGCCTTTACGCGTACGCGCATTGGTTTTTGTGCGCTGACCGCGCAACGGCAAACCGCGACGATGGCGGATACCGCGATAAGACGCCATATCCATCAATCGTTTGATGTTCATTGAGGTTTCGCGGCGCAGATCGCCTTCAACCATGAGTTCGCTCACTTTTTGACGTAAGGCTTCTGCTTGGTCATCAGACAGATCCTGCACCCTGGTTTCACGCGCAATGCCAGTCGCTTCGCATAAGCGCTGCGCTGTTGAACGTCCGATGCCGTAGATATGCGTTAAGCCGATCTCTACGTGCTTATAACTGGGTAAATTTATACCTGCAATACGTGCCACGTTATTTCTCTTTTATAAAATGTTTTAGCTCAAAAACCACCGCCCTTTAAAAGGGCGCGCGATGTTACCAAAAATGCCTTAGCCGAACAATACCGTCTCGAACAATATTTCGAGAAAACCGATATATTTTAAAACCGGCCCATTCAAACCTTGAAGTCAAACCCTGGGGTTTAACCCTGGCGCTGTTTGTGGCGCGGTTCCTTACAAATCACGCGAACCACACCGTTACGCTTAACGATCTTGCAGTTACGGCAAATCTTTTTCACGGAAGCTCTTACTTTCATCTCTAAACTCCTGCCCTATCGGGGCATACCTGCGCCACCGAGGACGCTAGATTTCTTTAAAATACTGTCATACTGACGTGACATCAAATGCGATTGCACCTGATTAATAAAATCCATCAATACTACGACTATGATTAATAGTGATGTACCGCCGAAATAAAAGGGCACGCTATATTGAACAATCAAAAACTCCGGGATCAAACACACAATCGTAATATACATCGCACCAATCAGCGTTAGACGCGTTACTACGCCATCAATGTAATTAGTTGTCTGAATTCCTGGGCGTATACCCGGTACAAACGCGCCCGATTGTTTCAGGTTATCTGCAATTTCCTTGGGATTAAATATTAACGCCGTGTAGAAAAAACAAAAGAAAATAATCATGCCGGCATACACCATGGTGTAAACCGGCTGTCCGGGCTGTAGCGTGGTGGATATGTCGCGTATCCAGCTCATGCTATCGTTGCTCTGGCTCAGCCAACTACCCAGACTCGCCGGAAACAAAATAATGCTTGACGCAAAGATCGGCGGAATAACGCCCGCCATGTTTAACTTGAGCGGTAAAAAGCTTTGCTGAGCCTGAACCATTTTACGGCCTTGCATGCGCTTTGCGTAATGGATTGGAATGCGACGTTGCGCCCGTTCCACAAAAACAACAAAATACGTAATGCCCAGCACGCCGACAAACAACAGCAATACAAATATATACGAAAACTGACCGTTTTTAGCCAATTCAATGGTGCCGCCCACCGCAGCCGGCAGGCCGGAAATAATCGATGCGAAAATGATAAACGAAATACCATTACCAATTCCCCGTTCAGTGATCTGTTCACCCAGCCAGACCAAAAACATGGTACCGCTGACCAGTGTGGCAACCATGATAATTTTAAAACCCAGACCAGGAATCAGTACCACCGCCTGGCCATTGATCTGCTGCGATTCAACCGCAATCGAAATACCCAGCGCCTGAAAAACGGCCAACACCGCGGTAAAGTACCGCGTGTACTGCGTGATTTTCCGGCGGCCGGCTTCCCCTTCCTTTTTTAATTGCTCGAAGTACGGTATCACTGCGGTCATCATCTGAATAATGATTGACGCCGATATATACGGCATGACGCCCAGGGCGAAAATAGATAATCGGCTCAGGGCTCCACCGGAAAACATATTAAATACATCTAATATGGATCCTCGCATCGAATCAAATAATGCGGACAAAGCGACCGGGTCGATACCCGGCACCGGCAAATGAGTACCCAGACGATAGACCACAATCGCACCGACCAGAAAGCCAATGCGTTGCCATAAATCACCGAGTCCACGCATGCCGCCGCTCGAATTGTTTTTTGCGCCTTTTTTTGCCATGATTATATTTAAGCTACTTACTTATTGCTTTAATGCTGCCGCAGGCAACGAACTAAGCTTCAATGCTCCCGCCCGCTTTTTCAATAGCCGCTAGCGCACCCTTAGTCGCCGTAATGCCCTTAAGTTTTACCGCTTTGGTTACTTCACCGGATAAAATAACTTTGGCTTTATCGGTTACCTGAGTAACAATACGCGCCGTTTTTAACGCGTCGAGGTCAATAATATCGGCGTCGATGTTGTTCAGTTCATTTAGGCGAATTTCAACCGCATGACGGTTAACGCGCGCACTGAAACCACGCTTGGGCAATCGACGCTGTAAAGGCATCTGGCCACCCTCAAAACCAGTTTTATGGAAGCCGCCTGAGCGAGCCTTTTGGCCTTTCATGCCGCGACCACACGTTTTACCTGTGCCGGAACCCGGGCCACGCCCTACACGCTTAGCGGAAGGGCGTGAATTATCTGCTGCTTTTAATGTATTCAAACGCATTGTATTACCTCGCCCTCTAGACGTCTTCGCATTCGAGCATGTAAGATACTTTCTTAATCATGCCACGGTTTTCTGGTGTGTCGATCACTTCAACAGTGTGATGAATTCGGCGCAAACCCAGACCTCGAACACATGCCTGGTGCTTTTTTAAGCGACCATTCAAGCCACGAATCAGTTTTACGCGTATTTTTTTTGTCTCTGCCATAACGCTACCCTTATAAGTCTTCGACGTTAATACCGCGCTTAGCCGCAATTTGATCTGGGCTGCGCATATTTTTAAGCGCTTCCAGAGTGGCGCGCGTTACATTGATTGGGTTAGTGGTACCAATTACCTTAGCAAGCACGTTTTCAACGCCTACGGCCTCGAACACCGCTCGCATTGTACCACCTGCGATAATTCCGGTACCCTCAGAAGCCGGGAGTATAACCACGTGCGCTGACCCAAAACGTCCTACCGACGGGTACTGCAAGGTCGTGCCGTTCAATTTAACCTTAAACATGCTCTGTCGCGCATTTTCCATCGCCTTTTGAACCGCGTTAGGCACTTCGCGCGCTTTACCACGCCCCATACCGATTCGACCGTTGCCGTCACCTACCACGGTTAACGCTGAAAAACCGAAAACCCGGCCACCTTTGACCACCTTCGCAACACGACGAATGTTAATCAACTGCTCGGTAAACTCTTGTTCTGTATTATCGCGATCACGCTTTTGATGCTTCGCCATGATTTATCTCTTAAATTTTCTAGTAGTGAATGGTTTAGAATTTCAGTCCAGCTTCACGCGCTGCATCCGCGAATGCTGCGATGCGTCCATGGTACTTAAATCCTGATCGGTCAAACGCCACGGTATCAATACCGGATTTTGTCGCGCGCTGGGCCAGCTTAGTCCCAACGATTTTTGCTGCGTCAATATTTCCGCTACTTTTAATTTCTTTACGCACTTCAGCGTCCAGCGTTGACGCACTGGCTAATACTGCCGATCCATCTGCACTCATAACCTGTGCATAAAAATGGCGCGGCGTGCGGTAAACACTCAAGCGCGTCACATCAAGACGACGGATATTTGCGCGAGTTTTACGTGCGCGTCTTAATCGAGCTTTTCTTTTATCGTTCATGTCTATCAAATACCAAAATTATGCTTTCTTAGCCTGTTTACGAACAACATACTCACCCGTATATCGAATTCCCTTGCCTTTATAAGGTTCAGGCGGACGAAACGCGCGGATATTAGCCGCTGCCTGGCCGACACGTTGCTTATCCGGCCCACGAATGATGATTTCTGTCTGCGTTGGTGTCTCTACGGTCACGCCTTCAGGCAGGTCATAGTTAATATCATGTGAGTAACCCAGCTGCAGGTTTAATGATTTTCCCTGCGCTTTTGCACGATACCCTACACCGATAATGGTCAATTTCTTTTCGAAACCCTCGCTGACGCCGGTCACCATATTGTTAATCAGGGCGCGCGTGGTACCCGACATAGCGCTCAGTTTTACATTGTCACCGATATCTACCGACAACTGTCCATCTTCCTGTTTCAACTCAATACCGCTGAGCAGTTTTAGTGAAAGTTCGCCTTTTGCGCCTTTTACCGTAACGGTGCCTTCATTAGTATTAACGTCAACGCCAGCAGGAATCGCAATGGGTGCTTTACCTATACGTGACATAATTTAACCTCTTACCTTTAAAACAAAATTTAGAATACAGAACAAATTACTTCGCCGCCAATACCTGCTTTACGCGCAGTTTTGTCGGTCATAATGCCTTTGGACGTAGAAATCAGCGCAATGCCCAGCCCGCCGTTTACATTGGGTAGCTTATTTTTCTCCGCATATACACGCAATCCCGGTCGGGAAATGCGTTTAATGGTTTCGATGACCGGTACGCCCTGAAAGTATTTAAGTTTAATGTTCAGGGTTTTAATCGCCCCTTCGCCTTGCACTTCGTAATCACTCACGAAGCCTTCTTTCTTTAATGCTTCTGCGATCGCCACCTTCAGTTTACCACTGGGCATAACCACATTCAATTTAGATGCCTTGCCCGCGTTACGTAAGCGAGTCAGCATATCTGCTATAGGATCTTGCATACTCATATCATTAACTCCTACCAACTACCTTTAGTAACGCCTGGCGCTTCGCCACGCATCGCGATTTCACGAAGTCGAATTCGTGATAAACCAAACTTACGAAAGTAACCATGCGGGCGACCGGTTAGAGCGCAGCGGTTACGATAGCGAGACTTGCTTGAATCACGCGGCATTTTCTGCAGTGCAATCATCGCATCCCATTTGGAATCATAGTCAAGCTCCGCATCTTTGCAGGCTGCGCGTAAACTATCGCGTTTTTCGCTGAGTTGCTTAGCCAGTTTTCCACGTTTTACATTTCGTAAAACCATTGCTGTTTTTGCCATATCTTTAGCTCTTCAATGGAAAGTTAAATTCAGTCAATAGTGCTTTTGCATGAGCATCAGATTCGGCATCAATAGTGATGCAGATATCCATGCCACGCAAGGCATCTACCTTGTCATAGTCAATTTCTGGAAATACGATTTGCTCGGTAATGCCAAATGCGTAGTTACCGCGCCCATCAAATGATTTCGGGTTTAAACCACGAAAATCTCGGATGCGCGGAATCGCGATCGATATCAGGCGATCCAGGAAATCATACATGCGCTCGCGGCGCAGCGTCACCTTAGCACCGATAGGCCACCCTTCTCGTATTTTGAACGCCGCTTCGGATTTGCGCGCATTACGAATAATCGGCTGTTGTCCGCTAATTTTTCGCAGATCTTCAGTCGCGCTTTCCAGCACCTTCTTATTTCCGATAGCCTCGCCTAAACCCATGTTCAAGGTAATCTTCTTGATACGAGGAGTACGCATCGGATTATCCAGCTCCAGTGATTTCTGAAGTTTAGGAGCAATCTCAGTTTTGTATTTGTCTTGTAATCTAGCCATTTTGCCAAGTCTGTTTATCTGAACGTAAAATTAGTGCGATAGACACTATTTAAGATCGATCGTTTCACCGCTGGATTTGTAATATCGTACTTTACGACCGTCATCCAGAGTTTTAAATCCGACGCGATCTGCCTTGCCCGTCGCCGAGTTATACAAACCAATATTCGACAGCTGTATCGCTGCTTCCTGCGCAACGATGCCACCCGTTACACCCGTTTGCGGGTTTCCGCGCACGTGTTTTTTGACTGTATTTATATCGTTCACCATGGCTTTGCCATTGGCCAACACATTTAACACGGTCCCACGCTTGCCCTTATCTTTACCGGCTAGCACGATTACCTCGTCACCTTTTTTAATCTTGTTCATTTGCCTATATCTGTCTTATTAAAATAGCTGTGATACCAGAGCTATAAAACTTCGGGTGCCAGGGAAATAATTCGCATAAATCGCTCAGAACGCAGTTCGCGCGTGACCGGGCCAAAAATACGGGTTCCAAGCGGCTGCAGGTTTGCGTTTAACAACACCGCCGCGTTAGAGTCAAAACGAATCGTAGAACCATCACGACGACGTACGCCTTTTTTAGTGCGCACGATGACCGCATCATACACATCGCCTTTCTTTACTTTAGAATTCGGCAGTGCTTCTTTAACGCTGATTTTAATCACGTCTCCGATACCAGCGTATCGTCGCTTGGAACCGCCCAGCACTTTAATGCACATTACTTCTTTAGCGCCACTGTTATCGGCTACTGTCATTCTGGATTGCATCTGAATCATTGCAATATCCTCTTTATTACGCGATTACGTGTTAACTGGCACGGTTGATAATTTCAACCAGGCGCCAGCTCTTAGTTTTGGACAAGGGGCGACATTCTTCAATAATCACCGTATCGCCTTCGTTACATTCGTTCTGTTCATCATGCGCATGCAGTTTAGTAGAGCGACGTATGATTTTTTTGTACAGAGGATGCTTCACCTGGCGCTCAATAAGCACAGTGATGCTTTTATGTGCCTTCGCGCTTAGTACGCTACCTTGTACCGAACGTTGTACTTTTTGGTTTTTTTGCTCAGCCATTACTCTGCTCCAGAGGATGTCGATACCATTTCCGTTTGCACGGTTTTAATACGTGCAATATCTTTTTGCACGGCTTTGAAGCGCGCAGGATTGGACAACTGCCCACTCGATCGCTGCATGCGCAAATTAAATTGTTCCTGTCTTAACTCAAGCAAGGCCTTTTCGAGGTCTTCGCCTGACTTCTTACGTAAATCACTGGCATTCATTTTATCCACCGTGACGGGTTACGAATGTTGTTTTGAACGGCAGTTTCGCCGCGGCTAATGTAAACGCTTCGCGCGCTAATTCTTCGCTCACGCCCTCTACTTCGTAGAGCATGCGACCAGGCTGAATCAGGCAAACCCAATGGTCAACTGAGCCTTTACCTTTACCCTGGCGTACTTCCAGTGGTTTTTTGGTGATCGGCTTATCTGGAAATACGCGAATCCAGATGCGCCCGCCGCGTTTGATGTGGCGGGTCATTGCGCGGCGCGCAGATTCGATCTGACGAGCCGTCATTCGGCCACGTCCGGTTGCTTTCAAACCGAACTCACCAAAACTGACTTTATTGCCGCTTTGCGCCAGGCCGCGATTGCGACCCTTCATCATTTTTCTAAATTTAGTACGTTTAGGTTGTAACATGACTAGTCTAAGGTTTATTCACCAGGCGCTTATTGCGCTTTAGCTGTTTTTTTGTTTTCTGTACTTTCAGTAGCAGGACTATCAGCGAACACTTCGCCTTTATATATCCAGACTTTAATACCCAAAATGCCGTAAGTGGTTAAGGCTTCGGCAGTCGCATAATCCACGTCTGCTCGTAAAGTATGCAAGGGAACACGTCCTTCGCGGTACCATTCTTTTCGCGCGATTTCCGCCCCGTTCAATCGGCCGGAAACCATTATTTTGATGCCTTCGGCGCCCAGGCGCATTGCGTTTTGCAAAGAGCGTTTGGTCGCACGCCGATAGGCCACACGACCAACCAGTTGCTGCGCGATGCTGTCTGCTACCAATTGTGCATCCAGTTCCGGCTTGCGCATTTCTTCTACAGAAACAGACACCACGCCTTTAACGCGTGCGTTTAACTGCGCGCGCAATCTTTCAATATCCTGGCCTTTCTTGCCAATCACGATACCCGGACGCGCTGTGTGTATACGAACGTTTATATTTTCAGCGTTGCGCTCGAGTCGAATCTTACTGACTGCCGCATTCGCCAGCCTGGTTTTTAGGAACGTACGAATATTTTGATCTTCAATCAACTGCTCGCTGTATTCACGCCCGGTAGCGAACCATTTGGAATCCCAGTCCCGGATAATGCCGAGGCGCATGCCATTAGGATGTACTTTTTGACCCATTGTGCCTACCTGTTATTGTCTATTTAGCTTTCGCTGGTTTAGGATCATCACTTACAACAATCGTAATATGCGATGATCTTTTTAAAATGCGAGTTCCACGGCCCTTGGCACGTGCGCGAAATCGTTTCAGGGTGGGGCCTTCATCGACCATCGCCACGCTAACCCAGAGTTCGTCAATATCAGCACCTTCATTGTGCTCCGCATTGGCGATCGCTGAGTTCAATGTTCTGGCAATCAGGCCCGCCGCTTTTTTGGGGCTGAACTGGAGAATCTCCAGCGCTTTGTCAACCGGCTTTCGGCGAATCTGATCCACCACCAGGCGTACTTTTTGTGCCGAGATACGGTTATGTCTTGTCAGTGCTCTAACTTGCATTTTATTTCGCCTTTTTATCAGCCAGATGTCCGCGGAAGGTACGAGTTGGTGCAAATTCACCCAACTTGTGTCCAACCATATTTTCGTTAATCAGAACCGGGATATGCTGGCGGCCGTTGTGCACGGCGATCGTCAGACCAACAAATTCAGGCATAACCATTGAACGACGTGACCAGGTCACGATCGGACGACGATTTTTTTCTTCTTGTGCCGTTAGTACCTTTGACCACAAATGATGGTCGACAAACGGACCTTTACGTATTGAACGAGGCATGTCTATTTCTTCCGTCTACGGATAATCATATTATTTGAACGTTTGTTAACGCGCGTGCGATAACCTTTGGTAGGCACGCCCCAGGGTGAACAAGGATGACGACCACCCGAGGTGCGGCCTTCACCACCACCATGTGGATGGTCTACCGGATTCATCGCTACACCACGAACGGTTGGTCGGATACCACGCCAGCGCTTGGCACCGGCTTTACCCAACTTCCGCAAACTATGTTCAGCATTACCAACACTGCCGATGGTTGCACGGCAATCGATCAGCACTTTGCGCATCTCGCCAGAGCGAAGTCGCAATTGTGCGTAGTTTCCTTCCCGGCCAATATACTGGACAGAAGCGCCAGCTGAGCGCGCAATTTGTGCGCCTTTACCAGGCTTAAGCTCAACACAGTGAATTACGGTACCAATCGGAATATTCTTGAGTGGTAACGAATTTCCCGGCTTGACGCCCGCATCGATACCCGATCGAACCGGATCACCTACGGACAAATTTTGGGGTGCGATAATATACCTACGCTCGCCGTCTGCATAGAGCAATAAAGCAATATTTGCACTTCTATTTGGATCGTATTCCAGGCGTTCTACTTTTGCTGGAATTCCATCCTTATTACGCTTGAAATCGATAATACGGTAGTGCTTTTTATGCCCACCACCTCGATGACGAACCGTTATCTGGCCTGAATTATTTCGACCATTTATCGATTTCTTGGGTACCGTCAGAGCAGGAAGAGACTGGCCCTTGTGCAAGTCCTTATTGACAACACGGACGGTTCCGCGTTGTCCCGGCGTATTCGGCTTGAGTTTTAATAGTGCCATTTGACTATCTACCTTATATTCTTAATATGTTTCGTAAACCGAATTAGCTCGCCATACCGATAAAATCGATATCGTGGCCTTCTTTCAGTTTCACGTATGCCTTTTTCCAATCTTTACGTTGGCCCATACTGCGGCCAGCACGTTTGGTTTTACCCTTCACCACAACGGTGCGAACTTCGTCCACTTCAACCTTAAACAACTGTTCCACAGCAGACTTGATCTCAGCCTTATTTGCCGCCTTTAACACTTCAAAAGTGATCTGGCGCTGCTTATCGGCCATTCCCGCTGTTTTCTCAGAAATATGAGGACGGCGGATGATTTGATACACGCGTTCGGGTTTCATGATAATTTCTCGTCTAGTGTTTTAACCGCATCAGCTGTGATTAATACTTTTTCATAGGCAACCAGGCTAACCGGATTTAGATTTGAAACCGTGGTAATTTTAATGTTCGGTATATTTCTAACAGACAACATTACGTTGTCATCTTGATCGGCCAGCACGATAAGGCCGTGCGTAATGCCCAACTTGTTAAGTGTTACCGCCATTTTTTTGGTAGACGGCTTTTTAGCAGTCAATTCTTTAACCACCAGTAAACGCTCCTGACGAGCCAGCTCCGATACGATAGATCGCATCGCGCCGCGATACATTTTACGGTTAATTTTTTGCGAATAATCACGCGTTGATCGTGCAAAAGTCTGTCCACCACCGGTAAAAATTGGGCTACGAATAGTACCAGCACGCGCGCGACCAGTGCCTTTCTGCCGCCATGGCTTTTTGCCACCGCCGCTCACATCGGCACGGCTTTTTTGTGAAGAGGTACCTGAACGCCCGCCAGCAAGATACGCTGTAACCACCTGGTGGATCAGCGCTTCTTTGAAGGTTGCAGCAAAATTCTCGTCGCTTAAATCGACCGAACCTTTGCTTCCAGCGATGTTTATTTGAACACTCATTGTAAACTTCTCTAAATATGGTTGACGCTATGCTATGCGTTCGCAGGTTTTTGTTTTTTCTTGACGGACGGAGTAATAATCAAGTCTGCACCCTTAGAACCAGGCACCGAACCCTTTACCAGCAATAAGTTACGCTCAACATCGATTTGAATCAGCTCAAGCCCTTGTTGTGTATTGGTACGAGCGCCCATATGCCCAGCCATTTTCTTACCTTTGAATACACGCCCGGGAGTCTGGTTTTGACCGATTGAACCTGGTAAACGGTGGGCTTTAGATACACCGTGTGTTGCGCGCCCACCTTTAAAACCGTGGCGCTTCATGACACCGGCAAAGCCTTTACCTTTACTGATCCCCTGAACGTCTACAAACTGGCCCTGCTCATATAGCTCGACCGTAATTTCCCCACCGGTTTCAAGCTCATGCCCATCTTCGACACGAAACTCCCACACACCACGACCGGCTTCAACTTTTGCTTTTGCAAAATGGCCCTTCATAGGCTTGCTGACCCGATTAGGTCTACGCTCGCCCGTCGTAACCTGTATACCGTGGTATCCATCGATTTCCAAATTTTTGATTTGTGTAATTCGATTAGGCGTGACCTCAATCACGGTGACAGGCTGCGTATCGCCATCTTCAGCGAAGATGCGCGTCATGCCTATTTTTTTACCCACTAAACCTAAAGTCATTTTCTTAACCTGTATATATTTCTTAGCGCAATTAAACGTCTAAAACCATTAATTTAGCTTGATCTCAACGCCAACACCTGCGGACAGGTCCAGCTTCATAAGCGCATCAACTGTTTTATCGGTCGGCTCGATAATATCGAGAATGCGTTTATGCGTACGAATCTCCAGCTGATCACGCGAAGTTTTATTCACGTGCGGTGAACGCAGGATATCAAAGCGCTCTTTTCGGGTAGGCAAAGGAATGGGGCCTCTAACCAATGCACCGGTGCGTCTCGCGGTATCCACGATTTCCATCGCGGAGCGATCAATCATTTTGTGATCATACGCCTTCAAACTGATGCGAATTTTTTGACTCTCAACTTTCACCGTTTAGCCTCTTAAATAGATTTTGATATTTATTCAATGTTGGTAACTGTTCGACTATCGAACCTTACTCTAAGATTTTCACCACCACGCCCGCACCAACCGTACGGCCACCTTCACGAATCGCGAAGCGTAAACCTTCTTCCATCGCAATCGGTGCAATCAACTCAACGTTCATGTTGATGTTGTCACCCGGCATTACCATCTCTACGCCTTCAGGCAGTATGCACTCGCCCGTGATGTCCGTCGTACGGAAGTAAAACTGCGGGCGGTAGCCCTTGAAGAATGGCGTATGACGGCCACCCTCTTCTTTGCCCAGTATGTACACTTCCGCTTCAAACTTGGTGTGAGGATTAATTGAACCCTTCTTCGCCAGCACCTGACCGCGTTCAACTTCTTCACGCTTGGTGCCACGCAGCAGTATACCTACGTTATCACCCGCCTGACCTTCATCCAGCAACTTACGGAACATCTCAACACCCGTACACGTCGTAGTCGCGGTATCTTTGATACCCACAATTTCAATCTCGTCGCCCACGTGAATAATGCCACGCTCGATTCGGCCGGTAACCACCGTACCACGACCCGATATAGAGAACACGTCTTCTACCGGCATCAGAAAATCACCATCAACCGCGCGCTCAGGCTGAGGAATGTAGGTATCCAGCGCTTCGGCCAGTTTCAGGATTGAGCCTTTACCCATATCAGACTCATCACCTTCTTCCAGTGCTTTAAGCGCTGAACCGATGATGACCGGTGTGTCGTCGCCAGGGAACTCGTAGGAATCCAGCAATTCGCGGATCTCCATCTCAACCAGCTCCAGCAGTTCGTCATCATCCACCATATCGGCTTTATTCATATACACGATGATGTAAGGCACGCCAACCTGGCGTGACAGCAGTATGTGCTCACGAGTTTGGGGCATCGGGCCATCGGCGGCTGAACAGACCAGAATCGCGCCGTCCATCTGCGCCGCCCCGGTGATCATATTCTTAATGTAATCCGCGTGTCCCGGGCAATCTACGTGGGCGTAGTGGCGGTTTGCAGTCTCGTACTCAACGTGCGCAGTAGAAATCGTGATTCCGCGCTCGCGCTCTTCAGGTGCATTATCAATATCGGCAAATGCTTTCACTTCGCCGCCATGTTCTTTCGCCATAACCATGGTCAGAGCTGCGGTTAAGGTTGTCTTACCGTGGTCAACGTGACCTATCGTGCCTACGTTAACGTGTGGTTTGTTTCTTTCAAATTTTTCCTTAGACATTTTTCTACCTCGTAAAAATTTTAATCTAATAACGACTAATTAATAATATGCTCTGCCCGGGCTTAAGACCTGAGCCTAAGCTTTAGCGATCTCTTCAGCAATACTCGCCGGTACCGGTGCGTACTTCTCAAACTGCATGGTATAAGTAGCACGACCCTGGGTAGCTGAACGCAACGATGTGGAATAACCAAACATCTCAGACAAAGGCACTTCTGCCTGAACCTGCTTACCCGAAGGCGTATCTTCCATACCAAGAATGACACCGCGGCGAGAGTTAATATCGCCATTGACACCACCCATGTATACTTCGGGGGTGACGACTTCTACCGACATGATTGGCTCAAGCAGTTGCGGACCCGCTTTACGCGCACCTTCGCGAAACGCCTGAATACCGGCCGCCTTGAAGGAATGCTCAGAGGAATCCACATCGTGATACGAACCGTCGTATAGCGTAGCACGAATATTCAACATCGGGAAACCCGCAACCACGCCGGATTGCATCGCTTCTACAATGCCTTTTTGTACAGACGGAATAAACTCACGCGGCACAGCTCCGCCTTTGATTGCATCAACAAATTCAAAATTCGGCGCATCCGGATCATCGCTTTTGGGTAAGGGCTCAAATCTGACGTGTACATGACCATACTGCCCACGACCGCCAGTTTGTTTGACGTATTTGGCTTCTTGTTCAACTACTTTGGTAATCGTTTCACGATAGGCAACCTGCGGTTTACCCACATTGGCATCTACGCTAAATTCGCGTTTTAACCGATCAATAATAATCTCGAGATGAAGCTCACCCATTCCAGAGATAATGGTTTGTCCGGACTCGTCATCGGTTTGCACCCGAAATGAAGGATCCTCCCGGGCGAGTTTGCCCAATGCCACACCCAGTTTCTCCTGGTCGGCTTTGGTTTTTGGCTCTACCGCCTGGGCGATGACAGGCTCCGGAAATTCTATTTTTTCCAAGGACTGTTACTATGAAGATTAATATTATTTTTATGTTTGTGTTAGCTGTCTTCGCCGGTTCGGCTTTTGCAGTACCTGTCGTGCCAGAGGGGCCGTATCGCCTGGCGTT